>AATN01000108.1_pt1 | contig 21884 bp, 21 predicted proteins | sample 270648 | NCBI WGS metagenome assembly AATN01 (sample SAMN02954269, study PRJNA17659) | bioreactor sludge metagenome | biome: terrestrial; feature: bioreactor; material: sludge; isolation source: Enhanced Biological Phosphorus Removal (EBPR) bioreactor sludge | place: Australia: Brisbane, Queensland
TCTGGTAGGTTCATTATTAGCTGCGACTACTGGCGTGGTGGCGGCATCAGTCATCTCAATGGCCTTGATTTCCTTGCCTATCATGATGCGTAATGGTTATGACCGTCGTCTTGCTAGTGGAGCGATTGTTGCTTCAGGAACTTTGGCGCAAATTGTCCCCCCTTCCTTAGTATTGATTGTCATTGCCGACCAAGTTGGACGTAGTGTGGGCGACTTGTACAAAGGTGCTTTGATGCCCGCGATGCTGCTAATTGGAGCTTATATCCTGTGGATCCTGATTGTGACTTTAATCAGACCTAAAGCAGCCCCTGCACTACCTGTTGAGGCAAGGGTATCTCGTGATGCAAACGGACACGCTGGTTATACCTCACTCTGGATATTGATTGCAGTCTCGACTGTAGGCGCCGTTTTATATGCTAAAACTCAGCTTAGCGGACAATCTCTAGATAATGTAGTCGTTCTATCCATGGCGGTTGGAATTGGAATTGCTTCTGTACTAGCACTGATCAACCGTGCTGTAGGTATGCTTACTCAACGGCAGATTACGCTGCTATCAAAAATGGCACAGCAAGTGACCTTTGTACTCATCCCACCTTTAGCACTGATCTTCTTAGTTTTGGGTACTATCTTCTTGGGCTGGGCAACCCCAACCGAAGGCGGTGCGATGGGTGCTGTGGGTGCTTTGCTGTTAGCGCTCTTCCGGCGACGCTTAGGATTAAATCAATTAAAACAAGCGATGGAAGCTACGCTTAAATTATCCAGCTTTGTACTGTTTATCCTGATTGGTGCAACCGTGTTTAGCTTGAGTTTCCAAGGTGTAGACGGCCCTGAATGGATTCACAGCATGTTTAAGCTCATCCCCGGTGGAGTCATTGGCTTTCTGATTTTCGTGAATCTCGTCGTGTTCATCCTAGGCTTTTTCTTGGATTTCTTTGAAATCTCCTTTATCGTCATCCCATTACTCATTCCTGTAGCAACAGCCTTGAATATCGATCTTGTATGGCTAGGTGTTATGTTAGCGATGAATCTACAAACTTCCTTCCTATCCTCCGGTGGGTTTCTCACTGTTCTATTACCGCAGTGTGGCTCCAGTAAAAGCGTATATTGACCGAATTACTCGCAAGGAAATTGCCCCTATTGCCACTTTAGACATTTACCGTGGGGTGATCCCCTTTATTATCATTCAGGCTATTATGGTCGGGATGATCATTGCCTTCCCTAGTTTGGTCACAGGTAATCTAGACAAAAAAGTTGAAGTTGATTTGAACACGATTGAAATTAATGTACCCTCCGGTTATGGAGCAGGTGCTTACTCGAATGACCCGCCAAAAACCGAAGAAGATCCTATGATGAAGTCGCTTAAGGGCAACAACTAAACCCTTCATTTTAGTTAACTAATTCATTTGCTTTAAATTGATTAAGTGATGAGGAGAAAAGAATGGAAAGACGTCAGTTTATTCAACACGCAGGGCTAGCAGGTATTTTAGCAGCTGGTATTGCGCCTGCAGTGCGTGCAGAAAGCCCAGCCATCCGTTGGCGCTTGGCCTCTAGTTTTCCAAAGACGTTAGACACCATCTATGGAGCAGCAGAGACCTTCGCCGCCAAGGTCAAGGATATGTCGGGTGGCAAGTTTGAGATTTCTGTCCATCCGGGTGGCGAACTGATGCCTCCATTCGGGGTCGTGGATGGGGTACAACAAGGGACTGTAGAGTGTGCTCATACCGCGCCCTATTACTTCTTTGGTAAAGATGAAACCTTTGCAATGGATTGTGCCATCCCCTTTGGCATGAACTCACGCCAAATGAATGCTTGGTATTACGATGGCAATGGTTTGAGCTTATTCCGTGAGTTTTACAAAACCTACAATATCGTTAATTTCCCAATGGGTAATACCGGTGCTCAAATGGGTGGCTGGTATCGTAAAGATATCAAGACCCTTGAGGACATCAAGGGTTTGAAAATGCGGATTGGTGGTTTCGGTGGCAAAGTCCTTGAGCGAATTGGGGGTGTACCCCAAAATATTCCGGGTGGGGAAATTTATCAAGCACTGGAGAAAGGCACAATTGATGCGACCGAATGGGTTGGCCCTTATGATGATCAGAAGCTAGGCTTCCAAAAAGTCGCCAAAAACTATATGTACCCTGCTTGGTGGGAAGGTGGTCCGCAGTTAGTGCTGTATGTTAACAACAAGGCTTTTGATGGTTTGTCTGCTGAGAATAAAGCGATTATTCAAGCAGCTTCTACTTATGCTCATGTAGAAATGCAGGCCAAATATGACTCACGCAACCCGAAAGCAATCAAAGAGCTGATTGCAGAGGGCGTACAACTGCAACAAATGCCAAAAGATATTATGGATGCGGCATTTAAAGCCTCTGAAGAACTGTATGCTGAGTTATCAGAGAAAAATGCTAATTGGAAGAAAATCTATGCAGATTTCTCAGCCGCCCGCCGTGATATGAACCAATGGTTCAGAGTAACTGAGTTTGGTTTCGATAGTTACATGCAATCACAGAAGCTCTAAACACATTAAATAGCAACATCTGCTACCCTAGCTTAGGGTAGCAGCCTAGCAAACAATAAAATTACTCAAGCACCGTTACGTTCTTCATCACCACTGCATCAACGGGCACATCAGGTACACCGTTTTTCTCACCCGTTTTAACGGCTGCAATCGCATCCACCACATCCATGCCTTCAGTCACTTTACCAAATACGGCATAGCCCCAACCTTGTGGCGTTTCGCTTCTAAAGTTGAGGAAGTCATTATCAACCACATTAATAAAAAACTGTGAGCTAGCTGAATCGGGATCCGGGGTACGTGCCATCGCGATAGTGCCACGAGTGTTTTTTAAGCCATTGTTCGCTTCGTTTTTAATAGAAGCTTTAACGGTTTTTTCGCTCAAATCAGCATTCATACCACCGCCCTGCACCATAAATCCTGCAATCACGCGGTGGAAAATAGTGTCTTTATAAAAACCGTCTGTCACATAGCCTAAAAAGTTCTCAACCGTTTTGGGTGCTTTTTCTGCGTCTAACTCAACAGTGATATTACCTTTACTGGTTTCAATCAGCACTTTAGGATTAGCCGCCTGCACGAGTGTAGACAAACCTAAGCTTGCTGCGAATGCCAAACCTAAGAAGATTTTTTTCATAACCAATGCCCTTTGTTAGCTTATTTTTAAAAGACCCAAATCATAACTGATCTTTATAAAGCGCACCATTAACTGCAAATACCCTAGACCAGCATTAATGTACTAGCTGGCCTTTAAAACCTAAAATCCCAGCACCACGCTCAGGTGCAACCTGTGTAACGCCCTTTATACGCCGACTTTCACTAATAAGTTCTTGAATTAAAGGCATTAAAATAATCTCGATCGCCGTTTTCATTTGCGCACCCGGCACTACCATCTGATCACGCCGCGTCATAAAAGCATTGGGAATCACTTTTAGCAATTTTGGCATCGCAAAGCGCTTAGCAAGTTTTTGGAAGTGAATCACGATATAGGACTCATCTAAGCTAGGCACTTCATCAAACTGAAAAGGATTGGAGGTATCCACCATCGGCATAATTTGGAAATTAATATGTGTACGTCCAAATTGCGGCGTAATGTAATTCACATAGTCACTCATCCGATCCAACACGACTTGACGAACTTCCTCAGGCGACAAGCCTTGCTTTAAATCACGATCAATCCGCCGCATCATTTCCAAATTGATGCTTGGAACTGCACCAATCAGTAAATCTGGATAACTTGAAATATCAATATCCTCATGAATCACTGCCCCATGTAAGCCACGATATAACAAGAGATCATTATCCGCATCCATCTGCTGCCACGGGCTAAAGGTACCGGGCTCTAAGCCAATTTCTTTGGCAAACTGATCTGAATGCAGATAGTAACGAAATTGCCCAGTGCCAGTCGCTGCATATTGAAAAAATAGCGACTCTAATTTATCAAAATGATTACCCTCGGGGCCGAAATGACTAAGATTCCGTCCTTCTTGGCGTGCTTTTAAGAGTTCAGCACGCATAGTTTTACGGTCATAGCGATGAAAACCGCTGCCGGAGACGTAAACGGCTTTGATACGCTCACGATAAAAAATATGCTGTAAAGCTTGTGTGATGGTCGTGGTGCTGTGATCGGATGCACCCGTAATCGCTACAATAGGAAATTCTGCTGACATAGGAGCCTCTGGGCAAAGCAATGCCTGTACACTAATAATATCAAGCCAGATCGTCTATATCCCAAAAGCAGCTTAGAATTCTGCATTTATACCTTTGGGAATAGAGGGAAAGTATCTACGTTGGAAACCTGAGAGGTTAGTAGCCAACCAACCTCTACAATGACTCTATTCTGAACTTAAGCCAATAAATTCACGGGTGATACAATCATTCCATCTTCATCCGAATATACGAACTCACCTTGCGTAAAAGTCACATCATGGAAATGTACTGGCTCACCCTTCACCCCAAAGCCGCGCTTCACGCTTTTTAACGGAATCGTGCCTAAAGCTTTTACCCCAATATCCATTTTGCCAATATCGACGGAATCCCGAATCAGGCCATAGACAATCACACCACTCCAACCGTTTTTAACCGCTTTTTCAGCCAGCATATCACCCAGTAAAGCACAACGAGTAGAACCACCGCCATCCACAACCAATACCCTGCCTTTACCTTCCATCGCGACGAATTCACGCACTAAGGAGTTATCTTCGTGAATTTTGATGGTGACGATTTCGCCATAGAACTTATTGCGGCCGCCGAAATTGTGAAAGCCAGGCTGCACGACTTGTAGGAGTTTATCTTCGTGATCGTCTAGTAGGTCGGCGGTTTTGAAATCTGTCATAACGAATCTCCTAGAAAAGGATAACCCCCACCCTAGCCTTTCCCCCGCAAGGGGAGAAAGGAGCAATAAAATATCATCTTTTATCCCCTCCCCCTTTGCGGGGGAGGGTTAGGGTGGGGGAAACACAAAATTATTTATTAATGGAATTGCTCTTCTTCAGTGGAACCACTTAAGGCCTTAACGCTAGAAGAACCACCTTGGATAACAGTCGTTACGTCATCGAAGTAACCCGCGCCCACTTCTTGTTGGTGAGATACGAAGGTGTAACCTTGCTCACGAGCAGCAAATTCCGGCTCTTGAACCATATTTACATAATGTTTCATACCTTCGCCACGTGCATAGTTATGCGCAAACTGGAAGGTGTTGAACCAGTTAATATGGATACCGGCCAAAGTGATGAATTGGTACTTGTAACCTAAGGCTGATAATTCGTCTTGGAATTTCGCGATGGTCACATCATCCAGATTCTTCTTCCAATTGAACGATGGTGAGCAGTTGTAAGACAGTAATTTGCCCGGGCAAGCTGCTTGTACCGCTTGCGCGAATTCACGTGCAAAACCTAGATCTGGCGTACCGGTCTCACACCATACCAAGTCAGCGTATGGAGCATAGGCAATACCACGGCTGATCGCTTGCTCTAAACCATTACGTACACGATAGAAGCCTTCTTGAGTGCGCTCGCCCGTTAAGAATGGTTTGTCGTTCGCATCATGGTCAGAAGTCAGCAGGTTCGCAGCTTCAGCATCAGTACGCGCCAACACAATCGTAGGAACACCCATGACGTCCGCCGCAAAACGTGCAGCAATTAACTTCTCAACCGCTTCGCCCGTTGGAACTAAGACTTTACCGCCCATATGACCGCATTTTTTTACCGCAGCCAATTGGTCTTCAAAGTGCACGCCCGCAGCACCGGCTGCAATCATGTTCTTCATTAATTCAAACGCGTTCAGTACACCACCGAAACCGGCTTCCGCATCTGCTACGATTGGTAAGAAATAATCAACGAACTCTTTATCGCCGGGGTTAATACCACGTGACCATTGGATTTCATCCGCACGTTTGAAGGTATTATTGATACGACGCACCATTGTTGGTACTGAATCATATGCGTACAAAGATTGGTCTGGGTACATCGTTTCAGAAGTATTACCATCGGCTGCAACCTGCCAGCCTGATAAGTAAACGGCTTCTAAACCTGCCTTGGCTTGTTGCATCGCCTGACCCGCCGTAATCGCACCAAAGGCATTCACATAGCCTTTTTTTGCTTCCCCATTCACACGCTTCCATAACTTCTCAGCACCTTGTTGCGCTAAAGTGTATTCAGGTTGCATTGAGCCACGTAGGCGTACAACGTCAGCCGCGCTGTAACCACGCTTAACATTTTTCCAACGTGGATTGGTTGCCCAATCTTTTTCTAAAGCGGCGATTTGCTCTTGACGAGATAAAGTCATGGTAAAAATCCTCGGAGTCAATCAATCAAAGTTTTTTGTGTTATAGCCCTGCTTAACACGATGTGCCTGATAGTACGTGACAAAAAACTATGTCGACAATCAATAATATTTAATGTTTACTATTGCTATTTTTAATACTATTTTTCCTTTGAAAAAACCAATTTAATCATTTTAATTATTTGATAAATAAACAATTTATTTTTCAATAACACTTGAAATAATGCACCGCAGCAATTTAACCAAAAAACAATTTGTCGAACACTTTAGAAAAGCCTAATGAACCTTCCCAACAAATTCTACAAATTTTTTTTGACAAGTTAAGTACTGTTCTAGGCATAAAAAAAGGCCGTAATTTTTGATTACAGCCTTTTAATTTATTGATTTTAAGCAGATTTATAGCTTGCTTAAATTCAAGCAGCCTTCAACCCCAAAGTACTTAAAGTATGTTGGCGAACACTAGCTAGGAGTTCTGCATTCTCAATCAAGGACTGCCCATAAGAAGGAATCAAAGTCTTCATACGCTCTTGCCATTCTGGGGTGGCTAATTGCTGCTTAAAGCATTTTTCAACCACTTGTACCATCGCCGGTACAGCAATCGACGCACCGGGTGAAGCACCTAAAAGCGCTGCTAAACTGCCATCAGCCGCGGCCACGACTTCTGTACCAAACTCCAACTTACCGCCAAGTTTGGGGTCTTTCTTAATAATTTGCACACGTTGACCAGCAATCAATAACTCCCAATCCTCATCTTGAGCATTGGGATAATACTGACGCAGTGCACCTAAACGTGATTTTTCAGTTTGCAGAACTTCAGAGACTAAATATTTGATCAGATCAAAGCTAGTCATCCCGACTTTAATCATTGGCCATAAATTTTTAGGACGTAAAGACAGTGCTACATCAAAGATCGAGCCTTGCTTCAAGAATTTAGTAGAGAAACCTGCAAATGGCCCAAATAACAGCGCATGTTGACCATCAATCACCCGTGTATCCAAGTGCGGCACCGACATGGGTGGAGCGCCAATTGAAGCTTTGCCATAAACTTTGGCTAAATGCTGATTGACCACCGCTGGATTCCTACAAGCCAGCCATTGACCGCTAACAGGGAAACCGCCATAGCCATCACCCTCTGGAATTTGCGACATTTGTAATAGTGGTAAAGCACCACCACCCGCCCCTAAAAAGACAAAATTGCTGGTATAAACCTTTTCACCTTCAGGGCTATTCAAGGTGATCTGCCATTTGCCATCCTCTAAACGCTCGATACCTTTAACTTTATGCTTTAGCAATAGCTCAAAATCACCTTTAGCTTTTAAGGCTTGAATGAGATAGCGGCAAAGAGCGCCGAAATTCACATCTGAACCATATTGCACGCGTGTAGCAGCGACTGGTTCATCGGGGTCACGCCCATCCATGACTAAAGGCATCCACTCACGCAGTACGGCTTTATCTTCGCTATACTCCATGTCCTTGAATAAATGATGCGCTTTTAAAGCAGCATAGCGATTACGCAGATACTGCACATTATCCGCCCCCCAAACAAAGCTGATATGTGGGGTAGGATTAATGAAGTTGTTAGGTGCTGGAAGCACACCTTGCTCAACTAAGGTCGACCAAAATTGGAGCGTATTTTCAAAGGAGGCATTAATCGCAAAAGCTTTGTCCGCATTCACAGTGCCATCGGGATTTTGTTGTGTATAATTTAATTCGCAATAAGCAGCATGACCCGTACCTGCATTATTCCAACCGCTGGTACTTTCCTGAGCAACATCAGCTAATTGCTCAACCATGCAGAAACGGAATGAGGGATCAAGCTGTTTTAGCAAGACTCCAAGGGTGGCACTCATTATTCCGGCTCCGACAAGTAATACATCTACGTGATTAGTGGTCATGACGCTCCTTACACCTGAGTCTTACGAAAGCGTAGATAATAAAATGACTGGTCAGCAATTTCTACCCGTTAAGCGATTATTTTTAGCAGCATTGTCGACAATCGCGCTGCAACAATGATTGACCTCTTGATATTTTGCTGCAAAGCAGCATATACAGAATTATCCTTTAAAATTCAATGTTTTTTATAAATTTGGCTAGATACACTTTGAAATCAGACTAGCTCTAATATCATGATATTGTCGACATCTAGAGGCAGGAACTTAGCATCGCTAAACTCCAAATCCATAAGTTAAGTCAAGTTAGCTCGACTAGTTTGATGGGATCTTAAATGAGACACCCCGCTTTTAGGGAGACAGATAATTGGAAACCTCAATGAGGTTCATGTCAGGATCGCGAAAGTAAACGGAAAGGAGTAGTCTTGTTGCTCCTGTACGTTGCACGGGGCCTTCAATCACACTGACCTCACACGCACTCAGATGCTCCAACACCTTATGCAATGGCACTGAAGTAATCAAACAGAGGTCAGCAGATCCCGGTGTTGGGTATGCTGCTTTTGGCTCAAACTCTTTCTTGTATTGATGTAGGTTAATTTTCTGCTTGCCAAAGGCCAGAGCTTTTCGATCACTGCCGAAAGTCACTAACTCCATACCTAAGACTCTGGCATAAAATGCTGCAGTCGTATCCATGTTTTGCACCGTCAGGACTAAGTGGTCAATGCTATCAATTTTCATCAGTATCTATTGCCTCCAGCGTCTAATCTGTGGAACGCAGCCCTAGGAATCTGACTCGTAGTATAAGAGACTTGTCTTTTGTTTTAAAAACTCTAATTGAACATCATATAAGCATTTGTGTTTGAATAGTTTTTTCTGACTATAGAGTTTGAAGGCTTCTTTAAATATTCTTTAAGCATGTTTGCGTCATTTTGTGATGCTAACGTCAACATGACGGGCGGAGACACGGGCTGTCACCGCGTCCATCGTCGAGCAATTTGTTAACGCTTTATTTATGACCAAGTTAAATCAAGCTGCTTGTGTGTAATGGCACAGTCACGCAGATATAAATTAATCAAACTTTGGTAAGGAATCCCTTTTTCCTCAGCCATGCACTTGAAGTACTCAACAGTATCTTGGTCTATACGGATAGTAATCTGCTGCTTCATCCGCTTGGCATAAGGGTTGGGGACACTGTTAGTAAAATCATAGCTCTCACGCATAACAACCACCTTCATATTACCGTTTTTCGGATTTGTCTGCTTTTCGTGCGGAGATGATGCGTACCGTATCTTCATCACGCTCACAATGACAAACAACCAACAGCCTCGAATAAGCACTCACACCCATCAAAATGAAACGCTCCTCGCCATCCGAGTGGTCAGGGTCAGGAATAAGGCGACCAAGCTCATCAGCAAAGACCGTCTTAGCCTCCTCAAAAGAGACACCGTGCTTTTTTTGGTTCAGGGTGTTCTTGTTGTCGTCTCAGTCGAAATTTAGGCTATTCATATACTGATGATATAACTACATTGTAGTGCGTAGCAACTTGAGTTTGTCTATCTCGTAATATCATGTTCTTTAATGGTTTTTTGTCGAGTTCGTCTTATTTTCGTGCACCAGCACGTTGTAGAGATCAAACTGGTACTAATTTTCGGCAAATTAACAGAACCACTGCGTTTGATCGACATCGGGTAAAACCAATTATTTTAAGCCTCGCAAATTGGCATGGTTTTGCACGCATCAGCGCACTGTGAAAATTGGGCTACCACCATGTTTGAGCTGATCAAAAAAATTATTTTTTGTTGATAATGGATAAATCTTGTTATTTTTAGTCATTAAATCTTGCTCGTACTTTTGGAAATGATCCTCGCTAACGCTTACATAAGGGGCGCGACGTCAGGAGCGTCCCAGCGAACGATAGTGAGTGACTTGATGTGATTGTTAGGAATTCGTTGTTTCTTCAAATAGCTTATTAAGCTTTTCCTCAATTACACCAGTATGCTCCGTGTACCCGATAAGTCTATCATCAGCAGCCTCAATTGCCAGCAGCAATATTTCTTTAGATTTGTCTTTGTTTATCAGTTCTCTTAGAGTGATAAATTGACCATCTACATTTTGAAAATATAATGCATTTTCTCGTAGTTCACGCAATGAACCCTCGGCAACCTCAGACAATAGTTGTTCGCATCTTTCTTTGCCGAGAGCATCTTCTAAGCGCTTCCCCATAAATACTGTTGTCAGAATTGCCATTCGATGCTTTGACAGATGATTAAATAATGGGTCTTTGTGTCGTTTTACTTCATCATTCTTTTCGCTTCTACGATATATGCCTATTTCTGCTTTAGCTATTTCTTCAATTGCTGTAATAGCTAGAAAAACGGAAGAGCCGAATGATTGTCGTATGTGACACGAGAAGGAATCTTCTATGAGCAGTAATATATGATCGCATGCACGATTGAAGTCATCGCTCGCAGTATTCTGTCCGAATAACGGGCTACCATTTTCTACTGCTTTCTCAACTGTTTCTAGACCAATAGTATTATGATCGATGGTCATTTTTATTCCTAACAGTTTATTAGACGACATTCTGGAATATCATAATAGGCTGCCTATGCTCAATCAGTGAACACACGCCAGCTATCCAGTTCGTCGAGAATTCCGCATAGTCTGAAAAAATGAAGCCGTCTCTGCTTTCTGGCGAGATTATGTATAGTCTGGGATTAACATAGAAAATACGCTCACATTTTAACGACACTGATGATCGATAAATATACAGCAACTAACTCAAGCCTCACAAGCGCTCATTCTCTGGCGTTAGGCTTACCGCAGTCGGTATAAAAACCATCATGCCCCAAACCAGCAAGCCAGCTAATCCAGCATTAGGATTTTTTGCTGATTTGTTAATTCACGAGGCTCCCATTGTTTGCCATAATCAGCCTCCATCCTCAGTTACCTAGTTTTTAGCCATGTTGAAACTTAATCACCTCTTAGCCACTGTATGCTTATTCAGCCTTAGCCTACCAGCCGCAGCGATTACTCCTTATGTGGGTATCAATACCAATGAAGCCGTGCACTTTGACGCGAGTCTCCCTTTTGCTGATGTATTTCGCACCGCTGAACCCTTCCGTGAAAATAAAGAATTTACTAAAGGCAATATCAGCTATGACGCGAATGGCTGGGTGAGTAATCTCAATGGCGGGCAAGCGGGTACTTGGTTTTTACGTTGGATACCGGCTGCTGCGTTGCCACAAGGTAATTACACCGTCAGTTATGAAGGTAGCGGCAAAATCAGCTATCGTGAAAGTGCTACGCCAGTTTCCCAAACGCCGGGGCGGGATATTATTAGCCTCAAACCGAATGCTGAGGGTGAAATCTCGGCGGGTTTAGTGATTGAACAAAGCGATCCCAAAAATCCCATTCGGAATATCCGTGTGACGATGCCCGGAGGGATTTGTGAGAATAACCCTTATCAGCGTGTGAATGCGGGTGGTCAATGTGGCGGTGGTCAATATATAGCGTTTGCGGAGGCTGGCGCTAAAATCCTATTTAATCCAGATTATCTAAATTTCATGAAGCAATTCCGCACGATTCGCTTTATGAATATGTCAGGGATTACGCGCAATGAATTACAAACTTGGGCACAGCGCCCTCATCTGCAAGAGGCAACTTGGGGTGGGCGTGAAGGTGTACGGGGTGTGCCCTTGGAGGTCATGGTACAGCTTGCGAATACTTTAAATGCGAATGCGTGGTTTAACCTGCCCCACCGTGCTGATGATGATTTCGTGCGTCAATATGCACAATATGTCAGCAGTAATCTCCGCCCAAATCTCAAGGCCTATGTCGAATACACCAATGAGGCTTGGAATAGCGTATTCTCACAAGCCCAATATGTGATCAAGATGGGACAACAAGCGCGTCTAGATGCAGTACCCTTAAATGCGGGCCTGAAATACTATGCTCAACGCAGTAAAGAAATCTTTAGCATTTGGGAGCAAGTATTCGGTAACCGCCAACGTTTAGTGCGGGTTTTAGGTGGTTGGGCAGGCAATCCAGCGACTACACCGGTCATTTTAAAAGCCGCCGATGTCTACAAATCGACCGACCTATTTGCTATCGCCCCCTATTTCTATGCGGATCAAAACTCATTGATGCGCGCTAGCAGCGTAGACGATATTTTCTCTTTGGTGAATGGCAATCAAGCCTATTCCATTAAACAAACCTTACGCTTGATCGATCAGCACATGATGCTGCTAGAACCTTATGGCGTGAGCTTAGGTGCTTACGAAGGTGGGCAGCATTTAGTGCACTATGGAACTAAATCTAAAAAAGATCATCCTAACCCTATCTTAATTGAAGCCAATCGCGACCCACGCATGGAAGCGGCTTATATCGAACTACTGGATGGTTTTCGCAAAGCAGGAGGTAAGCTGTTTATGGCCTTCTCTTCACCGCGTGCGAATGCCTTCTACGGCTGCTGGGGTATTAAGGAATATATTACGCAACCGACCTCAGAAACACCGAAATTTCGGGCTTTGACGCGTTTTTAAGCATAGGTTAGGCTAGCAAGCATAAGAATAGCTGCGTTCTGATCAGGATAATAAATGAATGGCTAACTACTACACCTCCGAATCGCAGCCAGTGCAGACATGGGACTACACGCTAAATAATGACAGCGTTGCGGCTCTGCAACAGCAACTGCCGCCGACCGATTTTTTATCCGCGCCTTTTTTGATTGGCAATGTGGGCGCACCCTTTGTGATTGGTTTAGCTGTGGGATTCTTTGCTAAAAAAGTATTGAAGATTGCTTTATTTTTAGCTGGTGGCGCTATTGTCTTATTATTTGTCACTGAATATTACGGCATGGCACAAGTCTCTGACGCACAATTGCAAACTGCCGCTGATGCAGCAACTGATCTTGCTCAACAATCAGGGGGTTTTTTGATGGATCGCCTGTCGCAAATTACTAGTAAAGGCGTCAGTGCCGTGGCGGGCTTTGCAGTCGGCTTAAAATTCGGCTAGCTGATTTCTAAATTAATGTTCAAGAGCGCCGCCTGAGCCATCCTGTTAAGCTCAAGCGCTCTTGTTCAGTCGGCAACACTTCATGCTCAAAGCGTTCACTTAAAAATAGCACTAAAGTACCTGCCTTTGGTGCAACTTCCAGCGTTTTATTATCTAGATACATCTTTAATTGACCGCCCTGCTCTGGCTGCCAGTCTGGATTCAAATACAAAATTACGGTAACCAAGCGCGCTGAACTACCACGGAAATTGTCAATATGCTTACGATAAAAACCACCTGCTGGATAAAGCGCAAAATGTAATTCTGCCTCCACTAAGCTTAAAAATAATTCTCGATTCAGCTCGGTACGCAATTCTGTTAACCAAGCTAAAAACTCACCCGCCACACCAGTGGTATGCTCTTCTAGCCACAATACTGCATCACGACGAATTTCAGTCTGGATGGTCTTAGAATTGCCCTGCCCAATGCTCGCCTGCTTAAACTCACCAGCCACATAGTGGCTGAGCGCTTGCTCACGCAGTTGAAGGATCTGGTTAGCCTTTAAAAAATTGGGAATCACTATCCAACCTTGGCTGGCGAGCGCTTCAATAATCGCAGTTTTATCCCTAAACACACACTTCCTCAGTTTCTTCTAAGTCGCTTCGCTCTTCATTTTCTTCAGTAACTTCCAGACGAATCCGCCGCATCGCGGGTAATAAGCTCAAAAAAACAGCCATCAGATGCGGATCAAGATGCCGACCCGCCATATCTTGCATTAAACCTAAAGCTTCATCCTCAGGCATCGCTTTTTTATACACGCGCTCATGTACCAAAGCATCGTAAATATCCACGATAGTTGTGATACGTGCACTGATAGGAATCTTTTCTCCCGCCAAACCCTGTGGATAACCTGTACCATCCCAACGTTCATGATGATTTAAAGCAATATCCACTGCCATAGCTAAGACGGGAATTTTAGTGCCTCGCAGCATATTAGCGCCAATTTCTGTATGCTTTTTCATCACATTAAACTCTTCGTCATTCAGCACACCTGTTTTACGCAATACGCGATCTGGAATGCCAATTTTACCAATATCATGCATAGGGGCTGCAACCCGAATGGTATCAATTGCTTCCGAACTCCAACCCAACGCTTTAGCCATGACCGCTGCATATAAACCAATGCGCCGCACATGTGCTCCCGTTTCTTCATCACGCAAACTCGTCAGGCTGACTAATTTAATCGCGATTTCCTCTTCACGCTTGCGGATTTCTAAAGTACGACGCTTTACTTCTGATTCCAGCATTTCTTGAGTCAACAAGCCATTACGAACTTGTTGGAGGCGAGACAAATCTTGAGTGTATTTTTCTCCTAATTGCTGTAATAACAGCACCTCCTGTCCGTCTAAATACATGACACTGGCCTCTAAAGGCAGCTCATGTTCTAACTCATCAATTTCAATCCAAACTCCCGAAGATAAAGGTTCAGCGCGTTTAGCCTGCCAATGCTGTTCCGCATCCTCTATAAAACAACTCAGATAGGGGAAAGCTTCAATTAAATTATAGCTACCTGTGTCTTCTGGTTTCACTAGGAAAAATACTAACCAATCAGGCATCGCTGAACATGGCGTAAATTCACCAATGGAGTTACGAGTAAACGCAATAAGATTAATATTTCGACAAATACTAGATAAGAAACTACTCATCGCTTAAACCTCAGAATTTTCTGGAACTAATTGCCTAGCTAGTCCCATAAATAGCTCTTCTACCCCTTGATCTAATTTAGCGCTAGTCTCAATCACAGGGTAACTCAGTTGTGCTAAGGCATGAATATGCTCATGGCTAATAACCCACTGCGCTTTCAAGTCAACCTTATTTAAAGCAAACACTGCGGCCACATCACCTAACTCCGTTTTTATACGTTTATGTAGAGCCAAAGCCACGTCAAAAGAATTTTTCCTAGTTCCATCAATTACTACAATATAACCCGATAAGCCGCGTAAATGAGCTGAGCGAATACTAGTAAAATCATCTTCTCCCGCAATATCCCAAACCATCAAGGTTAAATCTGTTGAACCGACAGTTACTTGTTTTTTATCGATTTTCACCCCAACTGTGGTTAAATATTTATCGCTGAACAGTTTATTCACATAGCGCTGAATTAAACTAGTTTTTCCAACTGAGAATGCCCCTAATAAACATATTTTTTTCTGCAACACCTTAGCACCTATTAGTTGTGGCTCTTAGGTTTCAAAATAAATCCACTTGGTAATGGATACTCCGCTCATCCCTACGTCCAGTATCTGGTTTGGGTACAGCGATAACGGCGGCTGGCACACCTTGCTGTAATAAATAATCACGCATCGCTAAAGCCCGCTCTTTGGCTAAACGTTCATTAATGGTTTCACTACCGGTCTCATCCGCTGATCCACTGATAGAGACTTGCGGCATTTTTCCCATTAGACGTGCAGTTTTTAGTAAATCAAAAATTAAAGCGATGACTTGCTGTGCATGGTCTTGCACATTTTCGAGTGAGCTACTGCCCAAACTAAAATTAAACCTTGAAGCTTCTATTTGTTTAACCAAACCTCCTAAATGCTCGGTTAACTTTTCTGCATCTGGATCAATAATTTGCAGATTACTCTGCTCTAAAAATTCAACCCCTGTAATTAACGAACCTACTTGGACTAATTTTTGCCGCCAGCTAGGCGTAGCTTGCCCTTGAACGACTAAGGTTTTTCCTTCCAGACTTAAGTTAACTTGAGTAGGCGGCTGCAAAATTTGCTTGGCTCGTGCCAAAACAAATGCTGGCTCTAAAGATAAATATGGCTTGGTATGCAACTGTAAAGGAAGAACCCCTTTCTGTAGAGCCTGAATCACCGCTGTTGGTTCTCGCGCTTGTGGATCTTTAAGAATTTCGTATTGATACCTTCAGCGGTTTTCTCAAAACCGACAATCACTAAACCCGGTTCAGCCCGTAAAGCCCCCAAAGCCTCTTCGGCGATGAGTTTGTGCTGATAATACTGGTAAGACCACCAAAGCCCAGCACCGGTAAAAGTGATTAATGCCAATACTGCCAGCCAAGGAAACTTCTTGATATCACGTAATTGAGTTTTTAAGCAGCGCTCTAATAAGGGCAAACAGCGCTTAAATGTCGAAGTGTCTCCTTGAAAGGTTTTCAAGAAATAAAAGTGCTGCCGATGAATCTGTTCATTCACCTCTGTCAACAAGTTATTGAATTCAGCAGGTGGATTCCCGCGTACTACCGCAGCCATCATGGCATAGGGCCCTTGATTGAAAAACACTGTCAATTCATCTAATTGCAGTGTTTTCAAACTATTATCACTCGTTACTTGAAAAGAATCACGAATGAAATCCTGAATGGCAGTAAGCATACCTGAAATCATGTCAGCGTCTTTACTGATCGCTTGTGGGGATAAGGCGTGCTGGAGTAATAAGCCAGACTCACGATGTATTAGAAACACTTGTTCTACTTGATACACCAGTGTTTTTAATAAAACGACCTCTGAATAACTTCGTCCGGTGCGCCAAGCATCAAAGCGCCAGAATAAAGAACGCACCGATAAGCTTTGCTCCAATAGATGATTAAAAGTCTCTAGAGCCTGTTGTAAAACCTCTTGGATCGAACGGCGAATGGCTGGCCCCATCACTGGATAGAGTGCATTCGCCAAACGACTAGGATTATGTTCCACAGAACGGCTTACCGCTGCTTCAATCGTTGGAAATAAAGCATCTGATAAGGAGTTATCTTGTTGTGCACGCAGGGTCAAAGCTTCAGAAATGACCTCAGCGACATGTAAGCTGTAGCGTTCACGATCAAGTAGTTGCTGACGCAACTCACTCAGAGTTTGATAATCCGCGCCCAACAGTAAGACCCGTAGCTGTTCTAAAGCATCTAAACCTTGAACGGCTGGTGAATCTTGCTGTTTAGTTGTTTGCTGGATAGCTGCATTACTATCCAGTCCCTCAGTGACCAACATGCGCGCCTACTTTAAACTGATTGCATTAAAGAGCTTCGATTTTTTCTACATCAAACAATTGCTTAGCCATTCCATTCAGAATACCCGCAACTGCCTTACGGTCAGCTTTTTCATGGCGTAGTTGCTCGGCGGTTTCCTGTAGCTGAACAACTAAATCTTTACGCCAAGCCTCCATGTGTTGCTCTAATTTATTGACTTCACTACTGATACGCTCATGTAACTCCGTTTGTACACCCGCACTACGCTTAGCTAAAGCTTCTAATAAACGTTCATTTTGTTCTAAACGTTGGCGTACAGCATGGATATCATCTCGACGGGCTTTAGTTTCCCCACTCAGCAAATCTTTGGTCAGATTTAGCTCGTGATATAAATCATCAAACTTACTTTGGGTATGTTCTGCCAAAGTGTTGATAGAAACTCTTACAAAGCGCTCCAAGCTAGCATGTTTGCGATCCAATTCACGGATTTGCTCACCGAATAAAATATTACGGATCATATCCAAATTTTTATCCGACACCGGCTCACGGCGCATTGCACTCATTAAGATTTCAGAAGAGTGAACAGACTCAACAGGCACTTCTGGAGTTACAGTATTTGGGGTTTGCATAGTTCTTCTACTCATTAGCTGGCTTGACCAGAAAATCGACCCAATGCAATGGCTTAGCAATACTTTTTATTCTTAATAGCTATTACATTGAAGCTTGATAGTAGCATCATGCTATTTAATTACGCAGGATTTTCAGATAGATGGGAAGCTAGTTCAGCTTAGTTTCACTATAATTGCTCAGCAACTTTAGTAGGCAGATTGGGGGTGTAAAGTGGCAGGCTGCTACTTAAATAAACTTAGAAAAATAAGCCATCAGAAAATGGTTAATGAGTAAAAAAAGTGCTGTGTCAAAAATCTTAATTTATAGCAATTTGATTTTTAAGTTGATTTTCTAGGGTAATGAGCAAGTGAGTAGGTTCAGTTGCTTAGAAATTATTAATGGCGGAGAAGTCCCCCTGCTCTAGCACTAGCTAGTGCAGGAGGAAAACACACACATTGGAGTGAGAGAAACTTATTAAACTTAAACGCCTTTCGGTTGAGCATATGCTCCAGCAGGATGCTCATGTGGATCCATCGCGCCAGTCATAATAGCTACACCTTCTGACATCGTGTGTGTATCCGGTTTAATCACTGCATGCCGCTTCCCTAAACGGTGTACGTGAATCCGATCCGAAACTTCCCACACATGCGGCATATTATGGCTAATCAGTACCACCGGCATACCACGATCACGCACATCTTTAATCAAATCCAAGACACGCCGTGATTCTTTTACACCCAAAGCTGCAGTTGGTTCATCCATAATTACAACTTTACTGCCGAAAGCAGCAGCGCGCGCGACAGCAACGGCTTGGCGTTGACCACCTGAGAGCGTTTCTACTGGCTGATTAATGGTCTGAATCGTTAGTAAACCTAATTCAGACAACTTCTCCCGCGCAATTCGCTGCATTTCCTTATGATCCAGCATATGCAGCCATTGACCTAAGAAACCGGGCTTTTTTAGCTCTCTACCTAAAAATAAGTTATCTGCGATATTTAGTGACGGTGAAACCGCTAAATTTTGGTAAACCGTCTCAATTCCAGCCGAACGCCCATCCATAGGATTTCTGAAATTAGTCACCTGACCATCGAGATAAACTTCACCACTATCGGGTGGTGCGGCACCGGTTAAGGCTTTAATCAGTGAGGATTTGCCTGCACCGTTATCCCCAATCACGGCTAAGACTTCACCCGGATACAGATCGAAATCAGAGTGATCCAAAGCGGTGACCCGACCATAGCGCTTGACTAAATTCCGCCCCATTAAGATGGGTTGCAATGTGTTTGCTGCAGCCATGTTTATACCCTCCGAATCCACTGATCAGTGGCTACTGCTAAGATAATCAACAGACCAATCGCAAATTGTTGCCAGAGTACATCCACACCGGCTAAAGCTAAGCCATTTTGGAAAATCCCGACTACCAAGGCACCAATCAAGGTTCCGAAGATTGCACCACGTCCACCAAACAAGCTAGTCCCACCAATCACCACTGCAGTAATACTATCAAGGTTGGCCGTTTGGCCCGCTTGTGGGCTCACTGATCCCACCCGTCCTATCAAAGTCCAAGCAGCGAGTGCACAAATAATACCCGCCACAATATAGACAGAGAGTAAAACCTTATTCGTATCGATACCTGCTAACTGTGCGGCTTGCGGGTCATCCCCTGTCGCGTAAACATGTCGACCCCAAGGGGTATGGTTCAAGGCATACCACATACCAATGAAGAGCAAGATTAACGTAATGGTTCCCAGCGTGAAGCGTGCTCCCATGATCTCAAAGGAAATCCCCATGAATTGCAGGAGTGAAGCTTGCTCAGCAATATCTTGTGAGCGAATAGTTTCACTTTCTGAATACCACAGATTAATCGCAAAGAAGATACTCCAAGTCCCTAGGGTAGTAATAAAGGGTGGTAAGCGTAGGCGCGTAATCAAGAAACCATTAATAGCTCCGCAAAGTGCACCCACCATAAACCCAAGCCCAATGGCGATGAACGAAGGCATACCCATTTCTATCGCGGTACGTCCCATCACCACTGAACATAAAACCATAATCGCTCCCACTGACAGGTCAATCCCGGCCGTGAGTACTACTAAAGTTTGTGCAACCCCGATTATTCCGATAATAGTCACTTGTTGTAGGACTAGCGATAAGTTGAAGGGGGCGAGAAATTTCTCGCCCACAATCACATAGAAAGCTAGGATCGCTAACAGTAGAACGAACAACGGTGCTGCTGTGGGGTAGTTATGCAGGAAGCGCTGCAAACGCTCCCCCATACTGAGCTTTTCGACCTCAAACGAGGCGACCGTACCGCCGGCTTTGGCGGCAACTGCTTCAAAATCATCTGCTGCCATCCTTGACCCTCCTCAGATTTATTAATAATAGCTGTTACGCTTTCAGCTTAGCCCCAGCACTTTTTCAAACCTTCTTCCGAAGTGATTGAAGTTGCACCGGCTGCTGGTTTGTCAGTGATTAACTCAACACCTGTATTAACAAAATCCAAGCCATCAGTATTTTTAGGCTTAGTACCGGATTTAGCGAATTCAGCCACTGCCTCCACACCTTTAGAAGCCATTAACAAGGGGAATTGCATAGAAGTTGCACCGATTACCCCATCCTTAACGTTTTTCACGCCTGGGCAACCACCATCCACTGATACGATCAAGACTTCTTTTTCTTTACCGACGGCTTTCAGAGCTTCATAAGCACCGGCAGCGGCTGGCTCATTAATGGTATACACTAAATTCACACCCGCATCTTTCTGCAGCAGATTTTCCATCGCCTTCCGGCCACCTTCTTCAGAGCCTTGAGTGACATCATTGCCGACAATACGTTTGTCGTCTTCATCACCCATTTTTTTCGGATCTTTCAGATCAATACCGAAGCCCTTTAAGAAGCCTTGATCACGCGCAACGTCGACCGAAATTTGATTAGGATTCAAATCTAACAAAGCAATTTTTGCGTCTTTCGCTTTGTCACCTAAAGTAGCTGCTGCCCATTGACCAATTAACTCACCCGCTTTGAAGTTGTCAGTGGCAAAGGTTGCATCCGCTGCAGTTGCTGGATCTAAAGGTGTGTCTAAAGCGATGACTAAAATACCGGCTGCCCGCGCTTTTTCAACTGAAGGAACAATCGCTTTTGAATCGTTCGGGGTAATCAGAATACCCTTAGCACCGGCTGCGATTAAGTTTTCAATTGCTTGTACTTGAGAGTCATTATCGCCATCGACTTTGCCTGCAAAGCTTTGCAGAGTCATGCCGAGTTCTTTCGCTTTGGCTTCAGCACCTTCTTTCATTTTCACGAAGAAAGGATTGGTATTAGTTTTGGTGATCAAACCGACCACTGCACCTTCTGCATGGCTAACCGCTGGAACTAACAGACTTAAAGATAAAGCAAAAGCGATAGAAGTTTTCTTGAACATGGTATATCTCCTCCAAATGTCATAAATACCGAGAGATTCATGGGTGGCGGCGTTTTGGTTTCTGCTTACTACTCACGCTGCTTGCTAAAAAGCTTAATCCGCTCTGAAAGTTCTGTCAATAAATAATTCAATTTGATTTATTAATGAATGCGGACTACTCTTAGTACTGCAGGCGGCGTTGTACAGCTTATAATCAGCGCTTTTCTAAAAAGTTAGGAATACTGTTAGAGGAGAACTTTGTGAAACTGAAACAAACCAGTGGAGGTAGCAATTTATCAGGCATTGCACAGTACAATGAACGCTTAATCCTGCAACTGATTCGCCGCTCCGGCAGCCTGACTAAAGCGGAAATCTCTCGCCTCACTCAACTCAGTGCACAGACCGCTTCCGTGATCATTAACCGTTTGTTAGATGACGAACTACTGTATAAACAAGAACGCCGTTATGAAATTGGCAAAGTTGGTCAACCTGCTGTACCGATTGCGCTGAACCCTGAAGGCGCCTATTCGATTGGAGTGAAGATTGGTCGCCGAGGCCTTGACCTTGTCTTGATCAATTTTACTGGGATCATTTTGCAGCGAATTAATCATATCTACGATTATCCTGATCCTGATTTTATTTTCCCCGCCATCGAAAGTGGTATTAAAGAACTGATTGCTCGGCTCAATGCAACCCAACATCGACGCCTGCTCGGGA
>AATN01000110.1_pt1 | contig 21631 bp, 21 predicted proteins | sample 270648 | NCBI WGS metagenome assembly AATN01 (sample SAMN02954269, study PRJNA17659) | bioreactor sludge metagenome | biome: terrestrial; feature: bioreactor; material: sludge; isolation source: Enhanced Biological Phosphorus Removal (EBPR) bioreactor sludge | place: Australia: Brisbane, Queensland
ATATGTCTTAGCAAAGGCCGAAATGTTAAGCCTTGACAGGATTCTGCGCAAGCAAGAATGCGGTAAAGTCTAAGTCATGACTTGGATTTTAGTGAGGATCAAATTTGAGGTTTCTATGCACTAGGTACACAGAAACCTTCTAGAAAATAGCAATTAATTAGGTGCTAACCAAGCATCAGGTAAGCTGGTACTAATGGTAGGCGGCAGTAAAGAAGTTGGTAAACTAGAATTCACTGTTGGAGGTAATAACTCTTCATCTAAGCTACTAGTAACGGTTTCGAGTGGTTGTACGGTAGGGTCGTGACTACTATCTGCTTGGGTAGGTGTAAAGTTGATACTAAATACAAATAGTAGTAAAGCATAGCGCTTGAGCATAAATGGCCTCCTTAATATTTAACCCAAATATCATCAGTCGAGTGAAGCATAATGTCGCTTTTATTGATTAATTCAAAATAGGAGTTGTCTGTGCTAATAAGATTTTGAATTTTTGTGGTGGTATCGTTGTTGGCGCTATAAGCACCTTTGCCAACCCAGACAATAGCGGCGTCACTGAAAAAATCACTCATAAATGTTTTCACATCAGCTTGAGTATGTTTTTCATTTGTACTACTGAGATTAAACTTATTCCAGCCTAGCTGCCGAGTTGCTGGAAATACTTTCACAGTGGGAGACTGATTACTGACGCTACCATCTGCAGCAACATATTGCGCCCAGTTGACTATAATATCAGCACCACCATTAGGATTTTTGCAGAACTGCTTGATATTAAAAGTAAGTTTACTAAGTGCTGCAGTAGCGGCTATTGACCCACGAACGCCTACCCGATAACTTTGATTGTCCTCAGTGGCGTTAAGGCTAGCATCTTTAGTCCATACTAGGGTTGTCTTTGAACCATCACTATTAGTTGTTTGTTTAGGTTTACCAAATACACCATCAATAATTGGGCGGGGACTAGTGAAAGCTGAAGGAGTTACCAAGTGAACTTTGTACGTATCAAGATGCTTATTGCTGTCTTGAGGATCAGTACAACCATGAGGAATGGTTAGGACTAGTTCATAACTTTTGCCTGCAACCGCATACGGTAGTTGAGTGTTGACCACACCAACATGCGCCTGAGCTAAGTTACTTAGTGCGCTTAAACTGAGGATAGCAATATAAATTTTGGTTTTTAGTTTCATGCTCATAGCTCCATTTGGGATATTGACAAGGTTTTAAAGCTTATGAGCTAGAGCAAGTTAAATGCCAAATTAAAAAGTAATTTATTATCAATAAGTTATTTGTTTGGCTATTAATGTTTTGTGTGTGAAATAACTTATCTTCTGTGTCATTTCAAACTTGGGATAAAAAGACCCTCGCCAAGTAGAGCTGATATAACAAGGTAAAAATAATACCGTAGTCGCTACTAGCTTAAGCTGATAACGCGTAGGCAAAACTCACATAGAACCCAGACCTTTAAACGCACTAAACAGCAAGAAACTGCTAATAAGGCTCCCGTCTTCTGAGTTTTGACTCAGACGGGTCAAGAATCAACAAGCTTGTGAAAGACAGATAGGAGTTAATTTAGCAAGTCTTAGTATTAGCAGGATTTTAGATACTTTCGTCTAGCCAAGCGCATACTGACAAAACCAAACTTAGCTAGTATAAGGCGCATCGAGTGTTAAAAGTTTAAGGGATGCTGATGAAATTCTTGGAGCGCAGCGTATGGGCAGGCGGGCTAGCTGTTATTTGTTTTTCTTCCACCGCATTAGCCAATAACTCTGCAGAGCCAACCCTAGCGCTTGATGAGCCTACGGATCGTGCTGTGATTTTCAACACACTCAAGGTGACTCAGCAGCCAGCGATGAACTCAAGCAGTCCTCTATTCGTACAGGAAGCAGCCAAGCTGCTGGTTCAGCTTGAATACACGCCATCCTTAGAACGCCGCCAAACCAACTTAAGTGAATTGGCTGAGCAACGCCAAGCTAGTCATCTAAAGGGGGCTAAAGAACTGGAAGCGCTTTTGAGTTCGTCACAGATTATTGATGTGGTTCAACAAACCATTGAGCCATTCGGTTTGAAAATCAACAATCTTGCCGATGTTTATACTTTATGGTGGATCACCGCTTGGCAAGCGTCTGAAGGCAGGACTGTCTATGTCAGTAAACAAACTGCCCAAGCGGTTAAACAGCAAGCCGTCAAGATTTGGCTGGCTAACCCACAGCTTGCACAAGCGACTGATACGCATAAGCAAGCCTTAGCTGAGGCTTTACTCATTCAAGCTCTCTTAACCCAAGCAGCAATGAGTCGTGCTGGTCAAGATCAGGGCAGTCAAGCAGCGGTGCGGACAGCAGTACGCCAAGGTGCGGCTGCCAGTGGCTTAGCTTTAGAGCGCATGCAATTAACAGAGCAAGGCTTTGTCCTGAAGCCTGATTGAATCTTTCCTAATATTGCTGAGCAGATACTGATTGTCTCGGGCTAGTGCTGCGTCATTCTATTCAAGCTAAGCTCCTCTGACTAATGCGGTCACCGTGCTATTTTTACGGCTGAAATCAGCTAAGCTAATACTTTTTTGCTGCAGTGCAAACTGGATTTTTCTGTTATTTCAACTGCTTTCAACAAAAAATAATAGTTTAATGCGAGTTTTTATGGGTATTTTCTATTAAAACTGCAATAAAGTATTGGATCTAATCGAATCGGTATATTCCTTTCCAAATAGCTAATGCTACTCTATTTCACAAGAGAGAGGGGAAAAGCAGTTAATTCTGCAATAAAATACCATTCTCTCCTCAAGCGAGTTATTTGCGGGCAACAAGCCTATCCATTGGAGGAGATGAGAGATGAAATTGAACCGTATGTTAGCTGCTATTGCGGGCAGCATCGTTCTGTGTGCAGCAGCTACTACTCAAGCAGCGACCGAATTAGTGATCGCTACCGTGAATAACGGTCATATGATTGAAATGCAAAAACTCAGCAAGCATTTCGAAGAAGCTAATCCCGATATTAAACTTAAATGGGTGACTCTCGAAGAGGGTGTATTGCGTCAACGTGTCACCACCGATATTGCCACCAAAGGTGGTCAATTCGACATTATGACCATCGGGATGTATGAAACCCCGATTTGGGGCAAAAAAGGTTGGTTGAAAGAGCTGAAATTCGATGATAGCTACAAAGTAGATGATTTATTACCAGCGATGCGCGATGGTCTGTCTGCTGACAGCAAACTGTATGCCGCACCGTTCTATGGCGAAAGCTCCATGCTGATGTACCGCGCTGATTTAGTGAAAGAAGCGGGTATGGAAATGCCGAATAATCCTACATGGGAGCATGTCGCACAAGTTGCAGCCAAAATTCATAACCCTGATAAAGGGGTTTACGGTATCTGCTTACGGGGCAAGCCGGGGTGGGGGGACAACATGGCCTTTTTAAGCACCCTAGTAAATACCTATGGCGGCCAGTGGTTCAATATGGAATGGAAACCTCAGCTAGAAAGCCAACCTTGGAAAGAAGCGATTAGTTTCTACGTTGATTTATTAACTAAATATGGCCCTCCGGGTTCAGCTAATAATAGTTTTAATGAAATCCTAGCCCTCTACAACGAAGGTAAATGCGGTATGTGGGTAGATGCAACGATTGCAGCCTCTTTCATCTCTGACCCCAAGCAAAGTAAAGTTGCTGACAAAGTAGCCTTCGCTCAAGCGCCGACTGCAAAAACGCCTAAAGGTGCGAACTGGTTATGGGCTTGGGCTTTAGCGATTCCAGAATCCTCGGCTAAAGGGGCTGAAGCACAAAAGTTTATTCAATGGGCAACTTCACAAGACTATGTGAATTTAGTTGGTAAAGAAGTAGGCTGGGGTAATGTGCCCACCGGTACTCGCCAATCTACTTATGATAATCCTGATTTCAAAGCAGCCGCTAAATTTGCCGAGGCTGAATTAGCAGCAATTAAGAGTGCAAATCCAGCCGATTCGACTTTAGAAAAATCACCATATACCGGCGTACAGTTCGCGGCTATTCCTGAGTTCCAAGCGATTGGGGTAGCAGTAGGCCAGCAAATGAGTTCAGCGTTAGCCGGTAAGGCAACGGTGGAAGAAGCTTTAAAAACCAGTCAAGAAGCGGCAGATCGTGAAATGCGTAAAGCAGGTTACTACAAGTAACAGCAAAGTTCCTCCAAATAGGGTAGCAACATAGCACTATTGTTACCCGTTAAGTGCTGCCACTTTTCTGCTAAGTCCAAGTGGCGGCCTTTCTTACACTCATTAGTTAACACCACAGACAGGTATCGTTATGGCAGAACATACACGTGCAGGTTCTCGGTCGTTACCCCGCCTTTTGATGTCACCCGCAGTCATAACTTTATTTCTGTGGATGATCGTACCGCTGGTGATGACCCTTTATTTTTCGGTAATGCGCTACAACCTGATGCAACCCGAGCAGACTGGCTTTGTAGGCTTCGAGAATTACAGCTACTTTTTGACAGACCCGGATTTCTGGCCATCTATTTGGAATACCTTAATTTTACTTGGCAGTGTTGTGCTGATTACTGTGGGATTTGGTTTAGCGATTGCGCTCCTCATTAATGATCCTTTCCCCGGACAAGGGCTGGTACGCATTCTGTTGATTTCACCCTTTTTCGTCATGCCTGCGGTGAATGCCCTATTGTGGAAACACATGATGATGAATCCTGTGTATGGAGTTTTAGCACAACTCTGGACTTTTTTGGGTTTAAAGCCAATTGATTGGCTCACGGATTATCCCCTGTTCTCAATCATTATTATGGTTAGTTGGCAGTGGTTGCCCTTTGCGTGCTTAATTTTCATGACTGCTTTGCAGTCGATGGATCGTGAACAACTCGAAGCAGCAGGCATGGATGGTGCCACTTATTTCCAAAAACTCTGGTATTTGTACCTGCCGCATATGGCACGCTCAATTTCTGTGGTAGTGATGATCGAGGTAATTTTCTTACTGAGTATTTTCGCAGAAATTTACACCACTACCAGTGGTGGTCCTGGCAACGCGAGTACTAACTTGGCCTTCCTGATCTTTAAGCAAGCCCGCTTAAGCTTTGATATTGGAGTCGCCTCAGCAGGGGCCTTACTGGCGGTGATACTTGCCAATATCGTGGCTTTCTTCCTGATTCGTATGATTGGCAAAAACTTGGACTAAGATGATGCAATCCTCACCTAATACTAGTACTACTCGCCTGTTGATTCGCACGCTGGTTGCATGGGCTGTAGCCTTATTATTATTTTTCCCACTGTTATTTTTAGCAGTGACTGCCTTCAAAACGGAGGGACAAGCTATCGCAGTCCCTTCCTTATGGGTGTTTACCCCAACCTTAGAAAACTTTTATGAAGTACAAGCTCGTAGTGATTATTTCACTTATGCTTGGAATTCTATTGTTACCAGTGTGGTATCGACTCTGCTTGGCTTGCTAATCGCCGCACCTGCTGCGTATAGCATGGCTTTCAGCCCCACGAAACGCACTAAAGATATTTTGATGTGGATGCTTTCCACCAAAATGATGCCTGCTGTAGGGGCTTTAGCACCCATTTATGTACTCTACCAATACGCTAGTTTATTAGATACCAAGTTTGGCCTGATCATTCTGTTCACCATGAGCAATCTACCGATTATGGTGTGGATGCTTTATTCCCATTTAAAAGATATTCCCCACGAAATTCTGGAAGCTGCACGCATGGATGGGGCGAGTCTATGGGACGAGTTCCGTCATGTCTTATTACCTTTAGGCATGGGTGGCTTGGCGTCAACAGGTTTACTGTGCTTAGTCCTCGCTTGGAATGAAGCTTTCTGGGCTTTGAGCTTGGGTGCTGCCAAGGCCGGTACTTTAGCCACCTTAGTGGCTTCTTACTCCAGCCCTGAAGGACTGTTCTGGGCAAAATTATCTGCTGCTTCATTAATGGCGATAGCTCCGATTATTGTCTTTGGTTGGTTCAGTCAGAAGCAGTTGGTACAAGGCTTGACCTTTGGCGCAGTGAAGTAAAGGAAGGGATAAGTGATGGCATTTTTAGAATTAAAAGGCGTTGAGAAATTTTACGGCAAACTCCGTGCAATCAAGGGTGTCGACTTAGCGATTGCAAAAGGTGAGTTTATTGTGTTCGTTGGCCCCTCTGGCTGTGGCAAATCGACCTTACTGCGCATGATTGCAGGCTTAGAAACCATTAATGGCGGTAAGCTGATGTTAGACGGCAAAGATATTACTGATGCTCCGTCTTCACAACGCGATTTGGCAATGGTGTTCCAGTCTTATGCGCTCTATCCCCATATGACAGTGGAAGAGAATATGTCCTTTGCGCTGCGTCTCGCGAAAGTTGCTCCCGAAGTAATTAAAGAGAAGGTCAGTAAAGCGGCGGAAAAGCTGAATCTGACCAGCTACTTGCAACGCACCCCCAAAGCTTTATCTGGTGGTCAACGCCAACGGGTAGCGATTGGACGGGCGATTGTACGCCAGCCGAAAGTGTTCTTATTCGACGAACCTTTATCCAACTTGGATGCGGCTTTACGGGGTCAAACACGGGTCGAAATCGCTAAATTACACCGCGAATTGGGTGCAACCACGATTTATGTCACCCATGATCAGGTAGAAGCCATGACCTTGGCGGATCGCGTAGTAGTCTTGCGCGATGGGCTGATTGAGCAAGTGGGTACACCGCTTGAGCTGTATGATAGCCCTGCGAACCGTTTCGTGGCGCAATTCATCGGTATGCCGCAAATGAATGTCTTGCCCGCTACTATGTTCCCCCAAGCAGGCAATGTGCATGAAATAGGCGTGCGCCCAGAGCATTTAAGCATTGTTGGTGCGAATGAAGGTCAGCTACATGGCACGGTGGAGTTAATTGAAGCACTGGGCAATGAAACTTTGATTCATGTGAATTTAGGCACCGCCATGATTATTGTGCGTCTGTATGAACGTACTCTTTTACAGCTTGGTGAGCAAATTGGTGTGCAGTTTGATCCTATGCATTTGCACCGCTTTGATAAAGAGGGTAAGTGCGATTTTTGGCCTGAATAAACTCTCAGGAGTGGCAGCATGAGCGCCGCTGTGTTAACTCAATTACATTTAGGCTTAGGCTCTTTCCATCGCGCCCATCAAGCGGTGTATATGCAGGCTCTACACGATCAAGGCGATCAAACTTGGCGGATTGTCGGGGGCAATTTACGCCCTGATATGCTTGAAACCGTGGCTGCACTCCAAGCGAGTCACGGCGCTTATACCTTAGAAACGGTGAACACGGCTGGCGAGCGCTTTTATCAGTACATTACGGCGATCCAAGCCGTAATTAGTTGGGATCAAGAATTGAGCGGCCTTGTAAAACTCGCTTCTGATCCCAACACCCGCATTATTTCTTTTACCGTGACTGAAGCAGGCTATTATCTAGATGCGCATAATCACTTAGATGAAAGCTTTGCTGATTTGCGCTCTGATTTAGCGGGTCAAACCTGCTCCACGATTTATGGTGCTTTAAGTAAACTCCTGCACGCGCGCATGCAAGCAGGGGCAGGCAAGGTCACCTTACTCAATTGCGATAATCTGCGCAGCAATGGTGCGCGTTTCTTTAGTGGTTTAAAGCAGTTTTTAGCTAAGCGTGATGATCAGGCTTTATTAGCTTGGGTGTCTGCGCATACTACTGCACCTAATTCAATGGTAGATCGCATTACCCCACGACCTACTCCCGATATTCGTGAGCGCGTTAAAGCGGCTACTGGATGTGATGATCCAGCCGCTTTAATGGGCGAAACCTTTATTCAATGGGTGGTGGAAGATCATTTTGCTAATGGTCGCCCCGCATGGGAAACGGTCGGCGTGGAAATGGTTAACGATGTGATGCCTTATGAAGAGGCCAAGATTCGCCTGCTGAATGCGACGCATAGCTGTATTGCTTGGGCGGGTACACTGCGCGGCTATCAATATATCCATGAAGGTACTCTCGATCCTGAAATCCGCCAAATGGCTTATGCCTATGTTACCGAGGATGTGATTCCTTGCTTAGAGGATACCGCGAAACCTTATCCACTCAATTTGCCTCAGTATCGTGATGTGGTATTAGATCGGTTTAGTAATCCGAATATCCTTGATACTAATCAGCGCGTAGCGATGGATGGGTTTTCTAAAATTCCGGGCTTTATTCAGCCAACTTTGCGGGAGGCTTTAGACACCAATCGAAGTATTGATGCAGTCGCACTGCTTCCTGCGTTGTTCTTACGTTTCTTGCAGCGTCAACAGCGTGGTGAAATTCCCTTCAAGTATGAAGATCAAGCAATGAATCCGGCTAGTGCCCAAGCGATTTGCACGTCCAGTGATCCGATAGCGACCTTTGCTACTGAACAGGTTCTATTCGGTTCAATTGCAGGTAATAAAGGTTTGATAGCGGCCTTACGCAAAGCAGTACAAGTCGTGGATGAATTTGTGAGTAAAACTTAATGAAGTTACAACGTCTACAAGGTAAACACGCGCTGATAACGGGTGCGAGTGGTGGCATTGGTCTAGCAGTGGTGGAAGCTTTCTTAACAGAAGGTGCTATGTGTACTGCAATTGATTTAGCGGCTGAGCCAAGTGCTGAACTTAGAGCTTTAAGACAAAACTTTCCTAGTTTGCAGTATCACAGCTTGAATGTGGTGGATACCGCTGCAGTCAAGGCGCTAGTAACTCAAATCAATCAGCAGTCTAGCGTAATCAATGTGTTATTTAATAATGCAGCGATTTTTGATATGGCTCCCTTACTAGAGTCAGATGAAGCCATGTATGACAAGCTCTTTGCGGTAAATGTCAAAGGTATGTTCTTTGTCATGCAAGCGGTGTTGCAAGGGTTAGTTGATGCTGGTCAAACGGGCAGTATGATTAATCTTGCCTCGCAAGCAGGGCGGCGTGGTGAAGGTTTAGTGGCGCATTATTGTGCTTCCAAAGCTGCTGTGATTAGCTATACACAATCGGCGGCTTTAGCTATGGCTCCCTATGGTATTCGTGTGAATGGTATTTCTCCGGGGGTGATTGATACGCCCATGTGGAAGCAGGTGGATAGTTTGTTTGCTCAATACGAGGGCTTAAAGCTCGGCGAAAAGAAAATCGCGGTGGGCAAAGCAGTACCCTTAGGGCGTATGGGAGTGCCTGAAGATATCGCTGGAGCAGCAGTATTTTTGGCAAGCGATGAGTCAGCATATATTACAGCACAGACGCTAAATGTTGATGGCGGCAATGTAATGTCGTAGCGCATGTGTAGGAGAAAATAATGGGTAGTTTAGCTCGGCAAAAAATTTCGCCCCGCTCACCGGAGCTTGAGCGCGACTTTCAGCGCGATCCTGTGTTGGGCTATGAGCCAGCCGGTTCATACGGTTATATTCGTTGCCTTGAGCATGGAGCACCGAATCCCTTGATTCGCTGGCATTATCACGAAGAATACGAGCTGCATCTGATCGTTGAAACCACCGGCAAAGTGTTTGTCGGTGACTATATCGGCCGCTTTGAGCCGGGGCATCTAGTGCTGACGGGCCCACGTTTGCCGCATAACTGGATTTCTAGTGAGTTACCAGCAGCCGGTGTGCAGGTGCGCGATTTGGTGCTGCAGTTTTCTGATGAACCCTTACGCAAAGCTGCTGAGTATTTACCTGAACTACGTGAGGCTTTGCCGCTGTTAGAGCGTGCTAAGCACGGGATTGAGTTCATGGGCTTAAGTGAACAAGCTTATGAGCGGATTGTAAAAATTCGGCAATCGTCAGGTTTACAACGTTTTAGCGAATTCGTAGGTTTATTGAGTTTGCTAGCGCGCCACTATGATTATCGGTTGCTCTCTAATGTACAGTTACAAAGCTTTGATGATGATGACTCATTGCGGCAGATCAGTGAGGTCGTCGATTATATTACAGCTAACTATGCCAATCAGTTTGCGCTGATTGATATTGCCAAGCGAGTGGGGATGAGTGAAAGCCGGTTTTCGCGCTATTTCCGTCGTGCCACGGGAAATACCTTTACCGATTTTGTGAATCGCTTACGTGTAAATCGTGCCTGCCAATTATTGATGGAAACCGATCAATATGTGAGTACGATTTGCTATAATGTCGGCTTTAATAATATTGCTAATTTCAATCGGCGCTTTATGGAGCTGAAAGGTATAACGCCGAGTGATTATCGTAAACAAGGGGAAGAGCGTTATGGCTAGCCAAGGTGTATGCAGTGACAGCTTGGCTATTGGTGCTTAATAGATTAAGGCGCTTGAATTTGGCTAACATGCTTGGCAAATGGTTCAGCACGCATAAAACCGACTATCCGCAAGTTTTTACGCTCTTGCCCATGCGTATCAAAGATAATAATGCCGGGCGGCCCATACAGATTAAATTGAGCTAATAATTCGCGATGCGCTTTAGTAATCGAGGATAAATCAGCACGTAAGAGCACAAAGTTTTGTAAAGCCGTTTTTACAGTTGGATCAGTGAAAGTGTATTTATCCATTTCACGGCAGCTCACACACCAATCTGCATAGAAATCAAATAAGACAGGTTTACCTTTCGCTTCAGCCAAGGCTTGATTGAGTTCGGCTGAACTATTGACTGGACGGAAGCTCAATTCATTGGCTTGCTCACCACTAAATACCCCTTTTAAGGGTTGTATCAGGCTAGTGCTACCAGCAGCAGCTCCGATGGCTACTAAACTGCCATGAATTAGAAATAAGACTGCTAACCCTTTCCACAGTGTGTGCCAACCCGTGCTGTGAGCAGGCAAAGGCGAGAGTGCGCCCATGTAAACTGCAGAAATGATAATTAGGGCTGCCCATAAGAACATGCTCACCATTTCAGGTAGGATACGCTCCAGCAAAGTAAGTGCCACACCTAAAAGCATGACCCCGAAAATGGCTTTAACGCTTTCCATCCATGCACCAGCCCGTGGCAACAGTTTACCCGCCGAAGTACCAATGATCAGGAGTGGAATACCCATCCCAATACTGAGCATGAATAAAGCTGCTCCGCCTAACAGTGCATCGCCACTTTGTCCGATATAAATCAAAGCACCTGCCAAAGGAGCCGCCACGCAAGGGCCAACAATCAAGGCGGACAGCATGCCCATAATCATGACCCCGATTAGGTTGCCACCGGCTTGTTTATTGCTAAGATTAGTTAAATGCTGCTGGAAAGCAGCAGGCATTTGTAGCTCATAAAAGCCGAACATGGAGAGAGCAAGTAACACAAATACAGCACTAAAAATCCCTAAGATCCAAGGGTTTTGAAAGAGGATTTGTAAGTTGCTGCCGAATAAACCGGCTAAGACACCTACTAGGGTATAAGTGGCAGCCATCGCTAGTACATAAACCAAGGACAACAAGAAGGCATCGCGCGTGCTTAGATTTTTTTGCCCAGCAATAATACCCGATAAAATTGGAATCATTGGGAATATGCAAGGAGTAAAAGACAGTAATAGCCCAAAACCGAAGAAGCTCGCCAAAGTGAAGACCCAATTACCATAAGCTAGCGTATCCGCGATTTGATCTTGCTCTGCTTTTATCACCGCCGGCGGTAAGTTGGTAGGGGCTGCTTGGCTGGGGTTAGCTACAGTACCGGTAGCGGGTGGTTCGCTAGGTTCTAGAATAAAGCCTTGAGCTAACTTTGTCGGGTCACTCGGAATGCTTGCACTGTAATATTTTAATTCTGGTGGATAGCAAACCCCCAACTCACCATCACAGCCTTGCCAGCCGACTTCAACTTGGAGATTGCCAGTGGTTTTACCACTCAAGTCAATCGGTAGTTTCAAATCAGCCGAATGGTGAAGAACATGCACATTTCCAAAAAACTCATCTTGTTTAGGTTCTCCAGCCGGTAATTGCAGTTCACCGACTTTAAGATCTGGCGTTAATACTCGAACTCTTGAATTTTTCTTTATATAAATAGAATTTTGCTTCTGGCAACTCCCAACGTAATAGCAACTGTTTACCATCATATAAAGGCGAGGTCAGAGCAAAGGCTTGCTCGGGTGGGAGTGGATCATCTTGCTGAGCGGTTTCTTGATTGGCACTATTGTTAGCAAAGGGGAATAATTTACCCGCCGCTTGGGTATGCGTACACAGCAGGATTAAGAGCGTTAGACTGATGATACGTATCCATACTGGCAACACCGACTGTTTCAAAACTCTAGCCCTCTAGCTAATCATTATTTTACAGAGATTAAATGCAGTAGTTATAAGCTGCAGTTGTTTTTGATGAACTGGCACTCGCACATGGTAGCATGCTTTCCTAAAACAGTGGGTTAAGGAATGGGAGGGGATAGTAGGATGTTTAAGGCAGAGCGTATCTATGAGGTCGTAAAATTTATGGTAGTTTTTATGTCCATAACTCTTGAACTTATTGCGTATTTCAGAAGGCAGAAATAATGATGAGATCACTCTTTAATATGACTGGGCGTTCGCCAGATCAACATCACCGTGCTTCAACTCCACTTGAGTTGTTTTTTGATTTGGTTTTCGTGGTGGCAATTGCATCAGCTGCAGCACAATTACATCACGGCTTTATTGCAAATCATGCGTTGGAGGCTTCTGTTAGTTTCATCATGGTGTTTTTTGCCATTTGGTGGGCTTGGATGGGTTTTACGTGGTTTGCCTCGGCATTTGATGTCGATGATGCGCCTTATCGAATCCTAGTATTTGTTCAGATGTTTGGTTCTTTGGTGATCGCATCCGGCGTGCCAGATGTATTTGAGGAGCATAGCCTGACACGGATTACCATAGGCTATTCTATTATGCGTTTAGGTTTAGTGGGTTTATGGCTGCGCACGTATTATTCACAGCCAGTTAATTCGTATTTGCGCACCAATGCTATGCGTAATGTTATTGGGATTATAGTGTGCCAAATAGGCTGGTTAGGACTTTTAGTATTACCTTCTACGCCGATTTGGGTGTTTTTTATTATGGTAGCCTTAGAGTTAGCAGCTCCGGTTTGGGCGCAAAGTTCAGGGCGTACTCCTTGGCATCCTGAGCATATTGCCGAGCGCTATAGTTTATTAACTTTGATTGTATTGGGTGAGTCAGTTTTATCTTTATCATTAGCTTTACAAGCGACAAATAGTTTTAGTGATATCAGCTTGCAGCGTGGCTTGTTTATGTTAGCGGGATTCTCCATTCTATTTTGCTTATGGTGGCTTTATTTTAATGAGCCTGTGCATGATCTATTAAAGGAAAATAAAAATATCGCCTTTGCTTGGGGGTATGGGCACTATGTGATTTTTTCTTCAGCTGCCGCTGTAGGTGCTGCCTTGGCTGCTACTGTAGATATATTGGATGGCAAAGCGACTTTAAATGACACTGTATTGGGATTGATTCTAACCATTCCCCTAGCATTTTACTTACTGGGCTTATGGTATTGTCATGAGCAACATCGTATGCAAACCCCTAGACAAAAAATGGCTTATCCGATTGCAGCCATACTTTTATTATTAAGCAGTGTTCTGCCGCAAACCATGTTGTGGTGTACGGTAATTTTGATTAGCTTGTTGATTTGGCGGGTGAGATTGAATAAGAAGGTAAATGTAACAGTGACTCATGAAGTTTAAGCTCTTAAAATTTAAGCTAGACTTAAAGCCGTTAGTTTAGATAACAGCATATTTAGAGGATAGGGTGATGCCATTAACTCGTAGCTTAACTGATGTGATTAGCGAAGCTGATTATTTAGCAGGGGAAAAATCAGCGACTGAGCGTCATGAGTACGTCAAGGGGCAGATTTATCTAATGGCGGGAGCTAGTAAGCGCCATAACCGTATTGCTAGAAATTTTATTACCCGCCTAGAGCCTGCTGCCAAGCAACAAGGTTGCGAAATATTTTTTTCTGATATGAAAGTTCGGATTGAGAAAAATACCGCTTATTATTATCCCGATGTAGTGATTAGTTGTGAGGATGATGGGCTAGATGATTACTATCTAGAAAAACCTTGTTTAATTATTGAGATCACTTCTGAGTCAACTTTACGTAAAGATTATATGGAAAAGTCTTTAGCCTATCAAAGTATTCCAAGTTTGCAGGCTTATTTAGTAGTGGCTCAAGATAAACCACAGATTGATATGTTGATTCGCTCTAAAGCTGGGGATTGGCAATTGCAGCAGTTTGATAGTTTGGAGGATGAGATTAGGCTGCCATGTTTAGAGATGTCATTGAAACTAGAGCATATTTATGCTGGTTTATAAGAGAGAAGTTTCTTTCTCCTGCTAATCTAGTTCTAGGAAATATTTTAAAATATGATCATTTAATATCGTACTCAGCAAAAACAACTAGCGCGGATGAGTCAAAAATAATCCATTATTAAGCGACTTCCATACTGGCGATTTGCATTATTTATTCTCTTGCAAAAGGCTTGAGCTATTTTAGCTAGCATAGCTGGTTGTCTGCTTACTACGATCAATTAGCCATACCACAAAGAAAATAATAATAGCAATTAGCTGAATCAGTATCAGAACTCCCCAGATAATTTGGGTCTGTTGAGCATGTGCAACCATTGTGGGATTAGTGTAAACAACACCTGTAAATGAGTCTTTGGGTTGTGTTGATAAAATTAGTGAGGGTGAAAGCAGTATAGTATTAATTATATTAATGATTATCGCTGTCAAGCCTAGGGTATTACCTTTACTTGCAGCAAAGAAGGCAAGTACACCAGAAAGGCCAGAGATGAATGAGCCAAGGATGGGAACAATCAGGCCAAAAATAGAGAATATGAGAGCAGCAAGGCTAAAAGTTTTCATGAGTTTATCCTTATTATTTAGTATGTTGGTGGCTATTTTTATTTAATAGCCTTTTGATAAGCTCGACAGGCTTGATCTCTTGCTCTCTCATCACTTGCACTTTCTGATATTTTCGCTTTAAAAATCAAATCATTGCATTTTGTGCGTAAGTTTTGAACTTTATCATTATTACCAGCTTGGCTACGCGAGATTTGTGCAATGGTTGGTTTAAAATCAACCGCTGCATGGCAATACATACGTTTTAATTGCTGATTGCGTGGATGTGTATTAGGTAATTCATTGCACAGGGTTTGAAAGAGCTGTTTAGCCGCTTGTGTACATTCTGAAAACTGCATGGCGTTGAGTTGGGCTTGACTACATACGGACTGCTGATTGATTTTCCAAACTTGATACTGAAAGGTAATACGTTGTTCGTTAAAGTGGGTATCAACACTTTGTAATTCAGTACCCATGATATCTAATAAGTCTTGTTGTATAGGGGCTGTGATGGCTTTAAGTGATTGATCTACCGCAAGCTGGAGGTCATTACGTGGATAGATACTGGTGTTTTCCTGTTGGTGTTGCTTCAGGAGTGCTACATGGGAGCTAGGCTCTGGTTGAGGGGAGCTAGAGTTTGTTGGTATTGCATTAGTCGTGGGTACAGTATTTAAAGGCAGCGGTGATATAGCATTAAAATTTTTGTCTTCGCAACCAGCTAATAAAACAAGAGTTAGTAAAAAGTAGCGCTTCATAAATCATCTTATAGTTTTCTATGAAAGCTAATCTTACAGAAAGCTATAGAGTGAGTGGTGATAAAAGTGCTAAGCGGCTGTGTTAAGAAGGGCGACTTAGAGAAATCGCCCTAATGACATAGCATTACAAATTCCGCATCTTCTCCAACTGCCCACACAATTGCCCCAAAGCCACACGCTGTTCCTCAGCTTGTTTCCGAGCTGTTTCAATGACTTCCGGTTTAGCTTTCTCTACAAAAGCGGGATTATTTAAACGCGATGCTACACCAGCTAAATTCTTCTCGATTTTCTCGATTTCTTTCGTCAAACGGGCAATTTCGGCATCTTTATCAATCAAACCCGCTAGTGGAATCAGAATCTGCATTTCACCGACTAAAGCTGTAGCGGATTCATGGGCGGTGGCATCTTTGGCAAGCCAAGTCACTGTGCCAACTTTAGCGAGGCTTTGGATTTCTTTTTCAGTCGTTGCATACTGAGCTTTATCCATCTCACTCCAATTTTGCAACAGAATATCCAGCACTTGCCCGGGTTTAATATCCATTTCTGAGCGAATGCGGCGAATACCCATAATGAAGGTTTTTAGCCATTCGATTTCGGCAACAGCGGTGTTGTCCCGTTTGCTTTGATCAGCAACTGGCCAAGTTTCCAACATGAGCGTTGTGCCGGTTTTGCCTGCCAAACCCTTGATGCTTTGCCAAATTTCTTCCGTAATGAAGGGCATAATCGGGTGCAGCATACGTAAAGTAACTTCAAGTACCCGTACTAAAGTGCGGCGCGTCCCACGTTTAGCGGCTTCATTCGTATTGTTTTTGCTCAAAACTGGCTTGGTGAGTTCTAAATACCAGTCGCAGTATTCATACCAAGTAAATTCATAGAGGGCTTGTGCTGCAAGATCAAAGCGGTAGTTATCCAAGTGATCAGACACTTCAGCTTCGACCATTTGGATTTTTGAGCGAATCCAACGATCAGCAGTAGAAAGTTCAAGGGGTAAACTTTCATCTAAGCCAGTGTCTTGTTGTTCGCATTGCATCAACACATAACGCGCTGCATTCCAGAGTTTATTGCAGAAATTACGATAGCCCTCTAAGCGTTGTAAATCAAAACGAATATCGCGTCCTGCAGTGGCGAAAGAGGCAAACGTAAAGCGTAGTGCGTCAGTACCATGTGCTTCAATACCTGCAGGGAATTGCTTGCGTGTGGCTTTCTCAATCTTCTGGGCAAGTTGTGGCTGCATCATGCCACTAGTCCGTTTTTTCACTAATGTTTCAAGGTCAATCCCGTCAACAATGTCTAGCGGGTCGAGCACATTGCCTTTGGATTTAGACATTTTCTGGCCTTCCGCATCGCGCACCAAACCGTGGATATACACATCACGGAAAGGGATATCGCCCATGAACTTTTTGCCCATGATGATCATACGTGCAACCCAGAAGAAAATAATGTCAAAACCGGTGACCAGTGTGCTAGTGGGGTAGAAGGTTTTTAAGGCAGGATCTTCACTATTCGGCCAACCTAAAGTAGAGAAAGGCCAAAGGGCTGAGGAGAACCAAGTATCCAGCACGTCTTCATCTTGGCGCAGCTCAAGGTCAGCGGCTAGTTGGTGTTTGCTACGGACTTCAGTTTCATTACGCCCCACATAAATGTTCCCTGCCTGATCATACCAAGCTGGAATCTGATGTCCCCACCACAATTGGCGCGAAATACACCAATCTTCAAGGTTATTCATCCACTGGTTGTAAGTATTGACCCAGTTGTTAGGGATGAAGCGCACTTCACCATTAGCTACCACGTCAATGGCGGGCTGTGCTAAAGCTTGTTTACCACCGGGGCGACCATCGGCTTGCGTATCGCGGGTCAGATCAATATACCATTGATCCGTTAGATAAGGCTCAATCACCGTACCGGAGCGATCACCACGCGGAACCATCAATTTATGTTCTTTGATTTCGGCTAATAAGCCCAAAGCATCTAAATCGGCGACGATTTGCTTACGGGCGGCATAACGCTCTAAGCCTCGATATTTCTCGGGCGCGACTTCATTAATATGTGCGTCTTTAGTGAAAATATTAATGAGTTCAAGTTGGTGGCGTTTCCCTACTTGATAGTCGTTGAAATCATGGGCAGGCGTAATCTTAACGCAGCCCGTGCCTTTTTCAGGGTCTGCATAGTCATCGCCCACAATTGGAATTAAGCGCCCGACTAAGGGCAGCACTACTTGCTTACCAATCAGATGTTTATAGCGCTCATCCTCAGGATGTACCGCAACGGCACTATCACCGAGCATGGTTTCAGGGCGGGTGGTAGCAACAGTTAAGTAATCCGTCGTGGCTTGACCATTCGCATCTGCGATGGGGTAGCGGAAATGCCACATCGAGCCATTTTCTTCTTCAGAAATAACTTCTAAATCAGAAACCGCAGTATGTAAAACAGGATCCCAGTTCACTAAGCGCTTACCGCGATAGATCAAGCCTTCTTCGTGCAGGCGCACGAAAACTTCAATCACCGCTTGGGATAAGCTAGCATCCATCGTGAAACGTTCACGGCTCCAATCCGGCGATGTGCCCAAACGACGCAATTGACGGTTGATGGTATCGCCCGACTCGCCTTTCCACTCCCAAATCTTCTCAATAAAAGCAGCCCGTCCGAAATCATGGCGGGTTTTACCTTCCGCATTCACGCGGCGCTCAACGACCATTTGTGTGGCAATCCCCGCATGATCCGTACCGGGCTGATACAAGGTATTATGACCCTGCATGCGGTGATAGCGGGTGAGAATATCGATCACGGTCTGATTGAAACCATGCCCCATATGCAAAGTGCCAGTGACATTCGGGGGTGGAATCATGATGCAAAAAGGCTGACCTACACCACTGGGCTTAAAATAGCCCTGTTGCTCCCAAGTTTGGTAGAGATGCTGTTCAATATCTTTAGGTTGGTAGGTCTTATCCATATCCGCTCTTTTGCCAAGGACGCTGAAAAGAGCGGATTATAACCGGATTAATGAAAAAATTTTACTTTAACATCGCAGACAATTCGCGCAGAAGTTCTTGCCGGCGCTGATCCATTTCTTGCTCATAGCTTTGATTCAGGTTTAAAACATTATCGCCATCTTGTTGCTCAGAACGAATCGCATGCGCACGGGCTAAGCCAGAGTACTCATCTTGGCCGGTCGCCGATTGTAGCTCTTCAATCCGTTGTTTTAAGCGCCGCTCAAAATGTTTCTGGTATTCTGCATTCGTGCCTGCTTTCGCGCGCTTGATTACTTCGCGATCGCCGGGGCGCACTAAGTCGGTTATCACTGGAATGCGTATGGTGCTTTCTAAATCTTGTCTGCTACTCATTTCGTATGCCAATAGTATTTTTTATGCAAGCAGTCTCTCTGATCATCACAACTGATGATAGTCTAGATTATAGCCCTGCTTTCGATAAATTTGGTAACGTTTGCGACCAGCGACTAAAATACTTTCCTCCTGATCTAGCACTTCGGCCATCCTTTCAAAGCGCTCTAAGAAGCTAGGTATCTCATTGGACAGATTAATCAAAAACTCATAGGGCTCTGGCGGTGCGTTGTCATGGCCGATTAAGACCTTTAAACCTTGTTCTGTGCTAGGTGTTATCGCATGGGGAATGAAGCTAATATCGCTATAAGTCCAGAGTAACTCATCCATCCGCGTACTGGTGCTCAGATGATCGGTATGAATATAAACATGCAAGTCTTGGGCAAGCGCTTTTTCTATTAGCTTACAGGCCAGCAATAGCCGTGCCTGTAAATTGTTTGACTGTCCAACGTAAAAGGCAATCCGCGTCAATTATTGCGCCCGATTAATCAGCCATTGGCATAATAAAGGCACTGGGCGTCCGGTTGAACCTTTAGCTGCGCCACTTTTCCACGCCGTACCGGCAATATCCAAATGCACCCAAGGATAGCCTTCTGTAAAGCGTGCCAAGAAACAGGCAGCCGTGATTGTACCTGCGGGAGGACCGCCAATATTCGCCATGTCGGCAAAATTACTTTTTAGTTGCTCTTGATATTTTTCACCCATCGGTAAGCGCCAAGCCTCATCATTCGCTTGCTTGCCCGCCGCTAAAACTTCATTCGCTAGTTCATCATTATTACTTAGCAAGCCCGAAATATGATGACCTAATGCAGTAATGCAAGCACCAGTGAGGGTTGCAATATCAATCACTGCTTTAGGCTGATAGCGCTCGACATAAGTTAGAGCATCACAGAGCACTAAACGACCTTCCGCATCGGTATTTAGAATTTCAATGGTTTTGCCTGCCATACTGGTGACAATATCACCGGGTTTACTAGCTTTACCGCTCGGCATATTTTCAGCAGCGGCTAAGACACCGATGACATTGATCGGCAATTGCATAGCCACACAAGCCGCTAAACTACCTAAAACACTAGCAGCACCGGTCATATCGAATTTCATCTCATCCATGGCAGCACCCGGCTTGAGTGAAATCCCGCCGGTATCAAAGGTAATGCCTTTGCCAACTAGCGCAACGGGTGCATCCTCAGCTTTGCCGCCCTTGTAGTGCAGGATGATCATCTTGCCCGGCTCTTCACTACCTTTAGAGACCGAGAGGAAGGAGCCCATGCCCAATTCAGCCATATGCGCTTCTTCAAGAACTTCTACCTCAAGGTTGGGCTGGGAATGAGCTAATGTAAGCGCTGTTTTAGCTAAATACGTCGGTGTGCATTGATTGCCCGGGCTATTGGCCAGATCACGGCAAAGCTTCATACCTTCAGCAATGGCAGCACCTTGGTGGTTCGCGGCGGATAAATCGGCTTCAGTCTGATGGGCAATAGTCCAATTTTCTAAGTGAGGGGCTGGAAGTTCTGCTTTGTTACTTTTGAAATCATTAAAGCTATAAAGGGTATCAGCAACAGCAATCACTGCTTGGCGAACTGCAGTCTCGGCTACTCCTGGTGCGGCTTCATCGGTTAAAAAAGAAACCACTTGCTTAACTTTGGTCGCTTTTAAATTTGCAGCCGCAATATGAGTGGCTTGGGTGAGAGCTTCTGCATTGAGTTTGTCGCGCTCACCCAAACCGACTAATAAAACACGTTTAGCAGTAACGCCGGGTAATTGATATAACAGGCTAAAGCGTTGTTTTTCACCTGAAAAATCACCTAAGGCTAAGTGCTCGGTGATAGCGCCTGAACTAGCCGTGTCTATTACTTGTGCTGCTGCTGAAAGTTCATTCGCTTTATAAATGCCGACTACTACACAATCTGCATCGACCTGCGCGGCTGGTATCTTGGCCTGAAATTGATACTTCATGACGAATCCTTAGGTTTCTTTATTTTAAGTTAAGGCTCTATGAAAAAATTAAAGCGGAGCTAGTATAACGCTAATTAAGTCTAGGAAGTGTAATACCTATATTCTGGTATCGTTAAGTGTTTTTCTGCTTAAAAACTAATTAACTGTGCGGACTAACTGTGTGCGTGAAAATCGATCATGCCATGTTAATTTTCTGGGATCAAAAATAGCGATCCAAAAACCAACGCCGAGTGCCATCCAACTCAATAAAGCACCGACATAGCGAAAAAAAGCATGTGTCCACCTAAAGGGTGAACCATCTTCGGTGACAACTTTAATTTTCCAAGCGCGCATCCCTAAAGTTTGACCGCCATGCGTCCAAAACCAGCCAAATAAACCGAAAGCGATCACTAAGTCTAAAATAAACAAGGCATTAGAGAGCGGTGAACCGGGGTGTAATTGAATACCCCCTAAATGGGCAACGCTGGTCGCAATAATACCGCCGAGAATAGCGGTAGTGACTCCAATGAGCATAGTGTCATAGAAAATAACAGCCATGCGGCGGGGAAAGCTTACAAGTTCAGCAGAGACACTCATGCATAGGTTCCAAGGCTCAAAAACGTGGGCGTCACTTTAGACGCTTCATTGTAATCAGGCAAGTAATCAGGCAAGTTTTGCTAAAGCAGAAAAAGTCACAGGTTCTGCATGACCTTTGCACAGGTTTGATGCAGAATCAGCGCCTTCAATTGACAGGACTGGCTGTTATTTATGAGTCGCTTATTGCGTTCGGGTGCGGTGATTAGCGCGATGACGATGATCTCGCGGATTTTGGGATTATTGCGGGATGTGGTGGTAGCACGTTATTTTCCGGTTGATGGTGCTACCGACGCTTTTTTCGTAGCCTTAAAATCCGAATTATGCG
>AATN01000112.1_pt1 | contig 21435 bp, 16 predicted proteins | sample 270648 | NCBI WGS metagenome assembly AATN01 (sample SAMN02954269, study PRJNA17659) | bioreactor sludge metagenome | biome: terrestrial; feature: bioreactor; material: sludge; isolation source: Enhanced Biological Phosphorus Removal (EBPR) bioreactor sludge | place: Australia: Brisbane, Queensland
CGTAACTTCTGGAGCGTACCCTGGCAGGCTTGCGCGGGCACCCTGCCGTCGGCTCTCAGGCCGCGCGCAGGCACTCGGCGATCTCCAGGCGTGCCGCGTGCCATGCCGGAATGAAGCCGCCAACGACGCCCATCGCCAGCGCGAAGGCCATCGACTGCAAGGCGATCGACGGCGTCAGCACGAAACGGAAGGCCAACTCGGCGAAAGTCTGGAAGTTCGTCGTCGAGATATCGACCGCCTGCATCGCACTTGCACCCGCCAACCCGAGAACGCCGCCGAGCGCAGCCAGCAGCAGCGACTCACCGAGAAACGCCAGCAGAACGGCGCCACGCCGAAACCCGAGCGCGCGCAAGGTGCCGATCTCGGCGGTGCGCGCCGCCACCGCGGCGAACATCGTGATCATCGCACCGACCACGGCGCCGATCGAGAAGATGACGGCCAGCGCCGTGCCGAGCAGGCGGATGAAGGTCGCCAGCGCCTCGCTCTGCTCAGCATAGAACACACGTTCCGGCCTGGCTTCGAGCGATAGCCGGGGGTCCTCCTCGAGGGCCTTCCGGATGTGCTCGAAGCCCTCCGCATCGGCCAGACGCAGGACGACGGTCGAGTAGGCGTTACGCCTGAAGGCCTGCAACATCTGTTCGCCATCGCCCCAGATCTCCGAGTCGAAGCCGCTGCGCCCGGCGTCGAGAAGGCCGACGACGAGCCAGTCGCGGCCGGCGAAGCGCAGCGTCTGGCCCAGGCCGACACCCTGAAAGCCGGCAGCCACGGCGCTACCGGCGACGATCTCGGAAGTGCCCGGGCGGAACATGCGGCCTTCGCCGATGCGCACCTGCGGCCGCAGTTCGCCGCCCACTGCCGACGTGCCGCGCACGGTGACGTTGCTCGGCTTGCCGCTGCCACGCTTGGGCAGATTGATCAGCACCACGGGCTCGCGGCTGACCATCGTGCGGCCCAGCGCATCGCTGGCGATTCCCGGCAGGGTCTCGATTGTTCCGGCCTGGTCGCGACCGACCGCGCTGTTGATCTCGGCGCCGGCTCCCTTGCGCAGGATGATGACGTTGTCCGCCTGGCCGGTGGCGACCAGCGTCGCGCGTATGCCTTCGCTCATCATCAGCACCGTCGCGAACACGTAGACGACCAGGGCCATGCCGAGCGCGGTGAGCAAGGTGGTCACCCTGCGCACCCACAGGTTGCGCAAGATGTAGGCAAGCGGCAGACCCTTCACCGCCGGTCACGCCACATGGCGCAGCCCATCGACGATGTCGATCCGGCTCATCCGCCACGCCGGCCAGGCGGCAGCGACGATGCCGACGATCGCTGCGGCCAGCAACTGCAGGCCCATCGTCAGTGGCGACACCTGGAAGACCGGGAACAGCGTGCCGGTCGCGCGCGCGAAGGCAGCCGACAGCGGCAGCGTCGCGGCGACCCCGAGGACGCCACCGATGCCGGCGATCAGCAGGCTCTCGCCGAACAGCAGGCCGACCACGAAAGCCGGCGGGAAACCCAGCGCCTTGAGCGTCGCATACTCGGCCAGGCGCTCGCGCGCGGTCATCGTCATGGTATTGGCCATCACCGCCATGATGATCACAACGATGATGAAGCTCACCGCCTGGATCGCCACCAGAATCGCCTCGCTCATCGACACGAAGCTGAGCTGGAACGCCTTTTCGGTCTCGCTGAGCGTCTCGGCCAGCGAATTGGCGAACAGCGCGTCGATGCGTTGCGAGATCAGGGCGGCATTGTTCGGCTCGTCGATACCGACGATGTACACACCGACCGAGTCGGCGCGCCGGCGCGCGCTCTGGCGCAAGGACTCGTTGATGAATGCCCAGTGCACGAACATCTGGTTTTCGTCGGTCTTGGCGTCCACCCCGTCGTAGATCGCGCGCAGGTTGAAGGTCCAGGTGCCCGGATAGATCGTGCCGCGCAGAGGGATGGGGTCGCCGATCTGCCAACCGAATTTTTTCGCCAGCCCGCGGCCGACGACCGCTCCCTGGCGGTCGCGGAAGAAGGCGAGCTTCTCCGCGTCGGCGATCAAGTACTCGGGGTAGAGCGCCAGGTAGCTCGCCGGATCGATCGCGAACTGCGGGAAGAAATTGCGCTCGGTGATGTACACCCCGCCGAACCAGTTCGCCCAACTGATCGCGCGCACGCCCTCGACGGCGCGGATTCGCTGCGCGTAGCTGAGCGGCAACTGGAAAGTCAGCGAGATGCTGCTGCGGGTGACCAGACGCGTGCTCGAACTGGCCTCGACGCCGGCGTACCAGGCGTCGACGATGGTGCGCAGCAGACCGAAGGCGCAGATCGCCACCACCAGTCCGATCAGCGTCAGGCCGGTGCGCAGCTTGTGGCGGAAGGCGTTCTTCAGCAGGAGCCGGAGCAGGAACATCGGCAGCCTCCTGCACGCGCCGGCGTCACGCGCCGACCTCGTCGACCAGCACGCCCTTCTCGAGGTGCACCAGACGGCGCGCATGCGCGGCAGCCTTCGGGTCGTGCGTGACCATGACGATCGTCTTGCCCATCTCGACGACGAGTTGTTCGAGCAGTCCCAGTATCTCCTCGCCGGTGACCCGATCGAGGTCGCCGGTGGGCTCGTCGGCAACGATCAGCAGGGGGTCGCTGACCAGCGCGCGCGCGATCGCCACGCGCTGCTGCTGCCCACCGGAGAGTTCGTTCGGGTAATGGTCGGCGCGGTCGGCGAGGCCCACCAGCCCGAGGACGAGGCGCGCACGCTCGGCGCGCTGGCGGCTCGACAGCCCGGTCAGCAGCAAAGGCAGTTCGACGTTGTCCTGCGCGCTGAGCACCGGCAGCAGGTTGTAGAACTGGAAGACGAAGCCGACGTTGGCGGCGCGCCAGTCGGCCAGTTCGCCTTCGCTCAGTTCGGCGATATCGACGCCGCCGATCTCGATGGTGCCGCTCGACGGCTTGTCGATGCCGGCGATCAGGTTGAGCAGCGTGCTCTTGCCTGAGCCGCTCGGACCCATCAGGGCCACGAACTCGCCTGCCGCGACGTCCATGTCGAGGTCGAGCAGCACCGGAATCACCTGGCCGCCGCGCCGATAGCCTTTCGAGAGCCCGCGGATGCGAATCAGCGCACTGGCCGGGTCGGTGCTCAAGGGCGGCTCTTCACGGCGCCGCTCACTTGCCCGAGACGACCACGCAGGCGCCGGCAGCGAGGCGTTCCGTGGGCGCCAGGACCAGGCGTTCGCCGGGCTGCAGCGGGCTGCCGGTCAGCTCCTGCGCGTCGCCGAGCTTGCGGCCAAGCGTCACCGGGACGGCTTCGACGGTCTCGCCGACCAGTCGGAAGACGACCTTGCTGCCCGCGCGCTCGGTGATCGCCCGCGGGTTGACGGCGACTACCGGCGTCTGGTCGGCGTCGCTCGCCGGCTGCGACAGGAAATTCACCTTCGCGCTCATTTCGGGCAGGATGCGCGCGTCGATCTTCTCGAAGCGGATCTTGGTCACCACCGTCGCCTTGGCGCGGTCCACCGTCGGCACGACGCGGGCAACGCTGCCGCGGAAGCGCGCATCGGGGATCGCATCGAGCGTGATCTCCACTGGCATGTCGACGCGGACCCTGGCGACATTGCTCTCGGAAACGTCCGCCTCGACCTCCAGCGTACTCATGTCGGCCATCGTCACGACGGCGCCCGAGGTGCCCGCCGCCGCCGAGAAAGGCGTGATCATGTCGCCGACGTTGGCGTTCTTAACCAGCACCACGCCGTCGAACGGTGCGCGAATCTCGGTATTGTCCTGGTTGACCCGCTGCACGCTCACCTGCGCCTGTGCCTGCGCGAGAGCGGCCCTGGCACTGCCGATTGCCGCGCGCCCGGCACCGACCCCCGCGCGTGCCGCCAGCGCGCGGCGCTGTGCGGCGTCGACGGCCTGCGACGAGACGAAACCGCGGGCGCGCAAGGCCTGCTGGCGCTGGAATTCGACCTCGGCGTTGGCGGCCTCTGCCTCTGCCTGTTCGAGGTTGGCTTCGGCCTGCCGCACGCCGGCCGCCGCCTGGCCGATCGCTGCCTGCGCGACCAGCAGCGCGGCCTGCACGTCGCTGGCGTCGAGGCGTCCGATCAGTTCGCCCTGCTGCACCGGGCTCCCCTCACGCACCCGCAACTCGATCAGTCGGCCGGTTCCCTTGGAGGCGACCGAGGCGCGCCGTTGCGCGACCACATAGCCGGAAGCCGTCAGTTGCGTGTACTGCTGCGACGGGTAGGCGCTGAGCACGGTGGTGACCTGGACTTCGGTCTTTCCGGGTACGAGAAGGAAGGCAGCGATGCCGGCGACGACGAGCGCACCCGCCAGCCAGCCGACCCAGCGCCGCCGGCGACGGCGAGCCGGGGCCGCGCTGCGATCGATGGTGAGCTGCGACAGCGAAGCGGCGGGGAGTTTCTCGGGTTCGGCCATGGAAGGTGGACAGTAACGGGGCGTCGGAAGCGCGGCTGCAGAGGCCGGAAGCGAGTCGCCAGCGGCTCTTCGCGGCGGCGTACGCATTCGCCCGTCAGCGCGTCGGCAGGCGGAGTATCCCGGGGCCCCTGGGTCGTGTCAAGCGCCGGACGGGCGGGTCGCCTGCCGGCGAGGGGAGCGCTTGGGTCGCGGGGACGTGCGGGGTAGCGCGTCTGGTGGGGGGCCACCCTTGGGGTCCCGGATTTCGCTGGCGCTGCATCCGGGCTACGGCGCTGGACGCCTGCGACTCGTCGGCCTGCGGCTGCCGGTACGCGCGCTTCGAGGATCGCCGGCACGATGAGCGGCGACGCTACAATCCCGTGCTGCGCGGCTTCGGGGCGGCTGCCGGTGATGTCGAACTGCGTATTGGCGTCGACCGCAGAGGGAGAAGAGCAGCCGGCGCAATTCCAGGCTGAGGAAAAGAGGGGCGAGCGCTCAAGCCAGCCAGTCGTGAAACCGGATCAGATTGCGCCCCGCCTCTTTGGCGTCGTACATCGCCGCATCGGCCCGCTGCAGGATGTCGTCCGCGTCGCCTTCATGACCCGTGAACAAGGCCACGCCGACGCTGACCGTGCACCGATGTTCGATGGCCCGGGTGGCCGTTCCCTCATCCCGGATGCTCAGCCGATACGGTTGCGACAAGCTGAGACGGATTTTCTCCGCGACGATCCGGGCTTGCGAAGTCGATTGCGCGCTGCCCGAATCGAGGGCACTCAGCATCACCACAAACTCATCGCCGGCGAAACGCGCCACGGTGTCCATCTCGCGAACGCAGGCTTTCAGGCGGTGCGCCACCTCGATCAACAGCAGGTCGCCGGCTTCATGGCCGTAGGTGTCGTTCATCGCCTTGAATTCGTCCAGGTCGACGAACATCAGCGCGCCCTGGCAACCGGTGCGCTTGCTGGCGGCCAGCGTCTGTCGCAGGCGGTCCAGTAGCGTCAGCCGATTGGGAAGTTGCGTGAGCGTGTCGTGGAAGGCCAGATGACGGATTCTCTCCTCGGCCTCGCGGCGCTCGGTGACGTCATGGGAGAGGACGACGACGCGCTTGGTACGGCCTTCGCTGTCCTTGATGGCGCCGCCGCGCGACTCCATCACACGGACGCGGCCGTCGCTGGTGACGAAGCGATATTCGAGATGCTGGCCGACGCCGGTAGCGACGGTGTCACGGAACGATTGCATGACGCGTTCACGGTCATCCGCATGGATATCGGCGAAGGAGGAGGTGCCGGGAAGCTTCCGGTCGCCGACCAGGCGGGCGTAGGAGGGATTGTTGTAGATCCGCCGTCCGTCCACGTCGAGAACGGCCAGGAAACCCTCGAGGTTCTCGGCAATCAGGCGGAAGAAGGCCTCCTGCTCACGCAAGGCGTCTTCGGTCTGCCGGCGTACCGTGATATCCGCGTTGGCGCCGGCGACGCGAATCGCCTTGCCGTTCTCGTCGCGCAGAATCATCGCGCGACAGATGGTGTGCAAGTAATGGCCGTCGCGGTGCCGCAAGCGGAATTCCACTTTGCAGGAGTCGGCACCGTCAGCCAAAGCCGCCCCGAACACCTGCCGAACGCGCTGCACGTCGTCGGGATGCGTCAGTCGCTGCCACAGTTTCGTATCGAAGACGAGTTCGTCGTCGACATAGCCGAGCATGTCCCACCAGCGCGGCGAATAGTAGACTTCGCCGCGTCCCAGATCCCAGTCCCAGAAGGCGTCCCGGGTACCACGCAACACCAGTGACAAACGCTCCTCGCTGGCGCGCAGCGCTGCCTCCGCTTGCTTGTTGGCAGTGATGTCTTCGGTGAAGATGACGATGCCGCCGACGCTTCGCTGCGCGTCGTACCAGGGATGGATCTCCCAGCGCACCCACTTCACCGAACCGTCGAGCCTTTCGAAGCGGTCGCCTTCCGAGCGCAGGACCTCGCCCGCCAGGCCTCGGCGATGCGCTTCCTTCCATTCTTCCGGGAGTTCCGGGAAGACGTCGTAGTGTGACAGGCCCTGCAAATCGCGCTTTTCCAGGCCGTGATCGGCGAACCAGCGATTGCTCGCGTACAGATAGCGCATGTCGCGGTCGAACATCGCCAGTCCGGCCGGCGCGTATTCGATGAACAGTCGACGCTGTTCTTCGCTGGCGGCCAGCGCCTCCTCCGCCTGCTTGATCGTGGTGATATCGGAGAACAGCGTCACCACCTGGCGGATCTTGCCTTGCACGTCGGGCACCGTGCTGACGGTCTGCATCTCGACATACAACTCGCCGTTCTTGCGCCGGTTCCAGACTTCGCCGGACCAGTAGCCATCTTCGTTCAGCGCGCGCCGCCTGGCCGCGTAGAACGCCTTGTCCTGACGCTCTGAGGCGAGAAATCGCGAGTTGCGGGCCATGGCTTCTTCACGGCTGTAGCCGGTGATGCGGGTAAAGGCGCGATTGACCTCGACGATCGTGCCGTCGGCGGCGGTGATCATGATGCCTTCGCGGGCATGCGAAAAGACGCAGGCCGCCAGTTGCAGCCGGACCTCGCTCTGCTTGCGGTCGCTGATGTCGCTGATCATGACGCGAAAGACGGCAGCGTCAGCGTCGTCGCGAGCACTGGTGGCGTCCACACGCGCCCAGAAGGTGTCGCCGCCCTGTTTCACCATCCGCAGTTCGCACGCCGGCGATTCGCCGGCCGCGAGCAGCCGTTTGCGGTAGAGATAGTAGATGACCTGATCGTCATTGAGGATGAAGCGGGCGAACGGCTGGTCGATCAGCAGATCCCGGGGTACGCCCAGCAGGCTGGCGCAGGTCAGGTTGGCCTTGCGGATCAGGCCCTGTCGGGAAAGCGTCAGATAGCCCGCCGGCGCCAGGTCGTAGAGTTGACGATACTGCTCGCGCGACGCCTCGATCTCGGCCTGGGCACGGCGCAGTTCCTCGTTCTGCCTGTCGAGCGCCATCCGTTGCACGCGCAGTTCATGCAGCGTCCACTGCAGGGATTCGGGCGACGGCGCGCCGTGCAGCTCCGCCAGGCCGGGCTCCGGCACCGGGGCTGATGCCGGCGAGCGCGGCGCTTCCGTAGCGTCCTTCTTCTCCTCGGTGCTCACCGGCTACCTCCATGGTCCATGTAGGGCAGCAATTGGTCCGCTGGGTCGACGAATGGCGGCCATCGCATGCACATCGGTCCGCCTCATTCACCGAAAACGGTCGCCGCCTTCCAGCAGGTCGACGACCGAATCCCCAGCCCCCCCACTATAGACCAGCTTGTGCCGCGATCACGCAGATCGGGCAGAGATTGTAAAGAAGTGATTATAGTTCTGTGATGATCGGAACCAGGCAGGCGCCGCTAGATCGGCTTGCTGGCGCGGGTGGGGGCCTTGCGCTCGGCCTTCTTCTTCAGGCCGAGGGCCGCCACCTGATCGGAGTCGGGGCCATATTGGGCGAGAACCTGGCTCTTCACCCCCAGAACGAGGTTGTGGTAATCCCACTGCGCGGCGACGGCGGCGTCGCGCGCAGCGGAAAGGGCATTCTGCGCATGCAGTTCGGCTTCCTGCGCCGCGCGCATCGCCGCGTGGGTGCTCGTCAACGCGTCGATGCTGTAGGCAGGGTTGGCCGGTCGGTAGTCGGCCATGCCCTTGAGCGCCACGAAAGCGTCTTCATCGGCCTGCAGCACTTGCGCCTGCACGCGAATGGTCTGGTTCTTTGCCATGTTTCCTCCACGAAAATGATGGTGCCGAGGGACGGATGTCCTTCGTCGAAAATCGTAGCGCGTGGCTTGAAATGCTGTCAAGGCGCCGCTTGACGACAGCCGCAAGCAGGCAATTCGCTCGGCCAAGGACCGTGCTGCGCGTGTCGTCTCGGCAACACGACGGGGCGTGATGGCAATTAGGCGCGCCGTTATCGAATCACGAGCCGTCGTGAAAGGAATTTGCTTAACCGTGCTGCCATCACGACTTGTCGTGATGGCAGCACGCGACGGCGTGGTACCAATTTGTCGTGCCGTGATCGAATCACGAGGCGTCGTGCCAGGATTGTGTCGCCTCGTGATGGCGGCACGACGCGCGCACGCCCTTGGCCCGGGCGGTGAGCACGCGACCCTCAGCCGGCGGCCGAACGTTGCAGGTTCAAGGCCAGCAGCCGGCGCAGGATTTCTTCGTCGGGCATCGCGGGGGTGTAGTCGCCCCAGCCATACGCGGCGGCGACAGTGTAGTCGAGTTCCTGATGGGCGAGCGCGAGCCAGGCGGGACGAGCGTTGTAGAGGTTGGTCAGGGTGCGCTTCTTCAGGTCGGCTTCGTGGCCGGGCTTGGCGACCGGCCGCTTCGGGAAACCGGCCTTCTCTTCTTCGGGGGTGATCACCCAATCGACCCATTCGGCAGGGTTGAGCCAGTTTTCGCGCAGTTCGTCGAGGCGCCGGGCCGCTGATCCGATTCGCTCGGCGAGCGGGCCGGTCGGCGCGGTCTGCGCGGTGTCGCGGGGGGTCAGGTGCTCGGGGAAAGGGAAGGTTTCGAAGCAAGTGGTCGGCGTGTAGCGCGGGCGATCTTCGAGCGACGTGCCGAGGCGCAGCGACCAGAGTTCGTGAAAGCGCGAATGCAGGATGCCGAAGGTGGCGTCGTCGGCGTGGGCGATGACGGTCAGGTTCTTGTCCGGCACGGTTGGCGAGCACATCCAGGCGAAGACGCGGTGTTTGGCGACTTCCGGCGTCACCATGAAACGTGGCAGCCCCTGAATCGCTTTGCGCATGACTGGCCGGGACCATTGAAACAGCCACCACATTTCGTTGGTTCTCGCTTCGCGCTTGCCGACCCGCGTTGGCTGAACATGTTGCTTGGCGTAGGCAAACGGCAGCTCATACAAAGAAGCTTCGCCTTCCGGCATCTCCGTGCCGAAGTCGACAATCCACATGTCGCGGTTGCGGCGGGTGATGTCGAGACCGTTGAACCAGGGTTTGACGATTTCAGCGTTCCGGCGGCCGTTCGGGTTGGGCTGATCAAGCCAAGTACGTGCGACTTCACCGGGCAGATCGAAGGGACCAGTTTTTTGAATGCCGAGATAGGCGGTGTTGGCATTTTCAGCCAGATGCCTGGCGGCGGTGAGGTTTTCGCAACCACCTGCCAGATCGGCATGAATGGCACTCACGACCTGCCCATCGAGGTGCGCGCAAACCGGCTCGCCTCCGTCAGCACCTGACAAAGCGCCGAAACCCAACAGCGACACCCGCACCGCCGCTCCTTCATTGACCCACGCCTCATCGCTCCAGGCTTCGAAGATGCGTGTCGTGTCGACGATGCGATCGAGCACTTTCCGGTTGGCGCCGCCACGAATCGAGTTGGTGGCGACGAGCCCTGCCCGCTCGCACAAGCCGGTCTCGATCTGCGCGCGGCTTTTCTCGAACCAGTAAGTCACCAGGTCGGCGCCGCCGGGAACCCGGCCTGCGTAGCGCTTGCGCAGACGCTCGACATAGTCACCGCCGAGTTCGCCGCGCATCATCTTGTCGCCGAGAAACGGCGGATTGCCAACGATCACATCGGCCTTCGGCCACACCGCTTCGCTGCCGTCGGCGTCGAGCAGCGCGTCGCGGTGCTCAATGTGGTCGAGCGGCGCCAGGATCGGGTTGCGGCGGAAGTCGTAGCCGTTCTTCAGCATCCACTGGATTTCGCCGACCCACACCGTCACGCGTGCCAGTTCGGCGGCGTAGGCGTTGATCTCGATGCCGAGCACGTTGGCCGGGCTGCTTTCGATGGTCAGTTGCCGTTGCAGGCCGAGCGCTTCGGCGTCGAGGTTGGCGCGGTGTTCCAGGTCCTTCAGCGCGCGCAGGCTGAGGTACAGGAAGTTGCCCGAGCCGCAGGCGGGGTCGAGCACGCGGAAGTCCTTCAGACGCTCGATATAACCGAGGAACAGCGCCTGGGCTTCCTTCCAGGCGCTCTGCGAGCCTTTGCCGCCCGCGTGATATTTGGCGACCAGCGGGCCGATGCGCGCACGGGATTGCGCCCATTCGCGCGCCAGCGGTTCGACGATGACCGGATTGACGAGCTTCATGATCGTCCCCGGGTCGGTGTAGTTGGCGCCGAGCGGGGCGCGGATTTTCGGGTCGAGGCCGCGTTCGAAGAGCGTGCCGAGAATCGATGGCTCGATGGCGCTCCAGTCCATCTTGCTGGCGGCGTGCAGCGCGGCGACCTCGCCGGGCACCAGTTCGATCAGGTCTACGCGAGCAAAGAGTCCGCCGTTGAACCAGGCGATGTCTTCGAGCAGGAAGTCGCCGCCGTTCTGCATGGCCCGGAAGAGGTCGCCGAGCGCGGCGCCGAGCTTCACCGTGTCGGCGCCGCGCTTGGCCATGACGCGCTCGAAAAGGTGCTTGGGCAGCAGTTCGATGTCTTCGGCGAACATGCAGAACAGGCACTGGATCAGGAAGTGCGCGACCTTCTGCGGGTCGTGGCCACGGCTGGTCATCGATTGGGCGATGTCGGCGAAGCGGCCGGCGGCGTCGGCGGTGATCTCGCGCACGGTGCGGCCCGGACGGAAGCTTTCGGGGTCGGTGAACAGCCGGCGTAGCTTTTGCAGGTTGTCGGGCGTGCCGATGTCTTCGAGGCGGATGGTGTGCGTCTCGGAGGGCGTGCCGGTGAAATGGGTGTGGATCTGCGTCACGTCGCGGTTGCTGACGACGAGCAGCGGCGGGTTGTCGAGCGCCAGCGCGTAGGTCATCAGTTGCTTGAGGGCGCCGCCGAGGTCGCCGCCCGGACCCTTGTTCTCCCAGCCGAAATGCCCCCGCTTCCAGACATCTGCCCAACCCTGACCGGCGCCGGTGCGCGTCGCGCCGCGTTCGAAACAATAGTCGTCGGGATCGTTCGGGGCGTCGACGCCGAGCAGCGCGCACAGGTCGAGGAAGAAGGCCTGCGAGCCGGCGCGCTCGGAGAGTGGGTTGTCGCGCCATCTGGCGATGAACTGGCTGGGGGTCATGGGCGTGGCGCTGAGCGTTGGCAGAGCGTGGAAGCATAGCCGATGGGCAGCCGCGATTGGTGAAAGTCCGTCGGGCTGAGGTGCAAGCGAACGTGTTGGACCAAGCGGCGGAAATAAGCGGTTGAATTCGGACTTGCTCAGGCTACACTGTCCGCCGCTGACTGCGGTCATGAAAGCTTCCGACTGACGCATCCAAAGGAACCGCACAGTGCCCCCTGATCGAGTCGGCGCCAGGGGGCTTTCTTTTTCTGGTAGCGCCGTAAGCCATCACGCTGGCGCTCCATGTAGCGAAGGCGAGCCGCCGGCCGACGGTCGGCCTGGGACATCATCGCCGTTGAAGCGGACTCACCCTGTCCGGGCTCAGCACCCTCCCTCCCCTTCAAGGGGAGGGTCGGGGTGGGGATGGGGTAGCGGAGCAGGAATGGACAATGGAATAGACAATGGCCTGGGGGCATGAAGGGGCAGACAAACCGTTCGATCATCACCCATGCGCTTCAGAAAAAGCTGCGAACCGACATGACCGATGCCGAAACTCGCTTATGGCAACATCTGCGCGCTCGGCAGATTGCCGGCTGCAAGTTCCGCCGTCAGCACCCGTTCCTGGATTATGTGCTCGACTTTGTCTGCCTGGAAATGCGGCTGATCGTGGAGGTCGATGGAGGCCAGCGTCAAGACTGTGAGGCAGATCGTGCGCGTGATCGACGACTGCGCGAGGCCGGCTTCCGCATCATGCGATTCTGGAACAATCAGGTGTTACAGGAAACGGACGCTGTCGTGGATGCTATCTGGACGGCGTTGCAAGACGAATGACAATGCGGGGATGCGGCGTCGCTGATTACCCCATCCCCACCCCAACCCTCCCCTTGAAGGGGAGGGAGGGACTGCCAACATCGGCGAGGCCCGCGACCAACACTTTCATTCGCACCCGTCCGGCCATTGATGCGACTTGGGCAAACGGCGCGCACGGGCAAACTATGAATACGATGGAGAAACCAGAAAGTCAGCGCACCTTGATCTCGGTCCACATCCGCGACAGGATGCGGCGCGTTTTCGGGTCGAAATCGCGCAGCATTTCGAGCCGCCGCAGGTCGTCCGCTGGCGGGAAGATGCCGGGATTGCCGGCAATCTCGGGGCGGATGTGCGGCGTCGCGGCGGCGTTCGGGTTGCCGGCGCCGATCAGGTTCGAGACATCGGCGGCGTTGGTGCCGTCGAGGATGAAGTCGATGAAGCGGTGTGCGAGGTCGGGGCGCTGGCCGCCCTTGAGCAGGACGAAACTGTCGACCGCCAGCACCGCGCCTTCCTTCGGCGTGCGGAATTCGATGGCGAAGGGCCGTTTCGCTTCCAGCGCGTCCTGCTGCGCCCTGTACATGTCGCTCGAGTAGCCGTGGGCGACCCAGATGTTGCCGATCGCCAGGTCCTTGATGTAGGTGCTGTTCGAGAACGTCGCCCAGTAGGGCTTGGCGCGCAGGATGAGACGCTTGGCTTCGTCCCAGCGCCCCGGGTCGGTCTCCTGCACCGAGTAGCCAAGGTATTTCATGGCCGCGGCCATCAGTTCGCGCTGGCTGTTCAGCACCGTCACCTTGCCCTTGAGCTTCTCGAGGTAGCGCGGCTCGAAGATCAGCGCCCAGGTATCGGTCGGCAGGCCAAGCTGGGCCAGCCGCCTGGCGTTGTAGCCGAGCAGTGTCACCGTCGTCGCGTAAGGCACGGCGTAGCGCATGCCGGAATCGTACCAGGGCTCGCGAAACTCGGCCTTCAGGTTGGCGAGGTTCGGCAGCCTGGCCTTGTCGAGCGGGCGCAGCGCCGCCTTGCGGAGTAGCGTCTCGACGGCAAAGCCGGTGGGAACGACCAGATCGTAGCCGGTGGCGCCGGCTTCGAGCTTGGCGAGCATCTCCTCGTTGTCGGAGTAATAGTCCTGGTTGACGCGGCACTGGCACTGCGCCTCGAAACGGCCAACCGTGTCTTCCGAGAGGTAGCTGTTCCAGATGTAGAGATAGAGGACATCTTCGGCGTGCGCCGGCGTCGCCAGAGCGCCAAGCAGCAGCAGCGCCAGCCGGCGGACGACGCGCCACAAGCTCCTCACATCCTGCCCTTCAGCGCGTCCAGCGCCAGCCTCGCGGCCAGCGCAATCAGCGTCAGCGTCAGCGCCATCAGCAGCGTCGAAACGGCATTCACTTCCGGCGTCACGGCCACCTTGATCATCGAGTAGATCTGCAGCGGCAGCGTGGTGACGCCGACACCGGCAACGAAGAAGGTGATCACGAAATCGTCGATCGAGAGGGTGAAGCTCATCAGGAAACCGGCCAGCACGGCCGGCAGGATCAGCGGCAGGGTGACGCGCCGAAACGTCTGCCAGGGGCCGGCACCGAGATCGCGCGCGGCCTCGAAAATGCTCTCGTCGAGCATCGCCAGGCTGGTACGCACGACGATCGCGACGAAACCGATCGAGAAAGTGATGTGCGCGATGAGGATCGAGACGAGGCCGAGCGTCAGGTCGAGCACCTGGCGGAAGAACAGCAGCAGCGACACGCCGAGCAGAATCTCGGGCATCGCCACCGGCGTCAGCACGAGAAAAGGCAGACAGCGCAGCAGACCGGAGCGCCAGCGCTGCATGGCGATCCCGGCCATGGTCCCGAGCACGGTCGCCAGCGTCGCGGCGGTGAGGGCGATGAGCAGCGAGTTGGCGGCGGCGCCGAGCATCTGCTCGTCGGCGAACAGCGTCGCGTACCAGCGCGTCGTGAAGCCGACCCACTCGGCGTTGAGCAGCGAGTCGTTGAAGGAGAAGAGGACGACCACCGCCAACGGCAGGTAGAGAAAGGCATAGACGGTCAGCGCCGCCGCCCATAGCCAAGCGCTTGCCCGCCCCTTCACGGCGAACTCCGGCGCGGTCGCCCGGCCCACGCCGAGATGCCGGCGAGCAGCAGTACGGCGATGGTCAGGAGGATCGACAGCGTTGCCCCGAGCGGCCAGTCGCGGCTTTCGAGGAACTGCTCCTTGATCAGGTTGCCGACCAGGATGTCGCCCGTGCCGCCAAGCAGTTCGGGAATCGCGAACATGCCGAGTACCGGGATGAAGACCAGCGCCGAGCCGGCCCAGATGCCGGGCAGCGACAGCGGCAGCGTGATTCGCCGAAAGCGCGTCCAGGTGCCGGCGCCGAGATCCTGCGCCGCTTCCAGCAGTGCCGGGTCGTGCTTTTCGAGGTTGGTATACAGCGGCAGGATCATGAACGGCAGGTGCACGTAGACCATGCCGGCGATCACGGCGAACGGGCTGTACAGCAGATCGGCCGGGCCGAGCACGATGATCCAGGCGTAGATGCGAATCAGGAAGTTGCTGGCAAACGGCAGGATGACGAGCAGCACCAGGAGGTCGCGATGACGCCTGGCGCTGCGCGCGATGGCGAGGGCCAGCGGATAGGCGAGAACGAGGCAAATCAGCGTCGTCGCCGCGGCAACGAGGAAGGAACGGAGGAAGATCTCGGCGTAAATCCAGTCGCCGAAGAAGAAACGGTAGGTCTCCAGCGACAGATTCCACTGCCCGTCCTGCCGGGCAGGCGCCAGACCCCCGAAATCGCCCGGCTCCCGGAAGGACGCGCCGAGCATCAGCAACGCCGGCGCGAGAAAGAAGACGAGCAGGAACAGCGTCGGCGGCAGGCTGACCAACCAGCGGGTCAGCGATTCGCCCGGCCCGCCGGCGTGGCGGGCGGTTCGCCTCTCAGTCATGCAGAAAGACCCCGGCGGCGAGCCGCCAGGCGACGTCGACCGGTTCGCCGCGTTCGAGGAAGCTGGCGGGTCCGGGAAGCGAGTTGGCGAGCAGCGCTTCGAGCACGACGCCATTGTCGAGGGCGATCTTGTAGACAGTAACGTCGCCCAGGTACAGGTGGTCGCGGACGACCCCGTGGAAGTGGTTCTCCAGCGCCTGCGCCTCACCACGAGCGACGATGCGGATTTGCTCCGGACGCAGGGCCAGGGCACCGCGTTGGCCCGGCCTGGCGTCGACGGCCGAAGCGCCGACGATCTCGCCGAGTCCGACGGCGAAGAGCCGCAGGTGGTCGGCGGCGACTTCCCGCACCTCGACCGGCAGCAGGTTGACGGTGCCGATGAAATCGGCGACGAAACGATTGCGTGGGTAGCCGTAGATCTCCTGCGGCGCGCCGATCTGCTCGAGGCGCCCCTTGTTCATCACCGCGATGCGGTGCGACAGCGCCAGCGCCTCCTGCTGCGAATGGGTCACGAAGACGAAGGTGATGCCGACCTCGCGCTGCAAGGCGATCAGTTCGCCCTGGATCTGCTCGCGCAGCTTGGCGTCGAGCGCCGCCAGCGGTTCATCGAGCAACAGCAGGCGCGGCTTGTTGATCAGGCTGCGCGCCAGCGCGACGCGCTGCTTCTGGCCCCCCGACAACTCGTGCGGAAACTGCCGCGCCTTGTCGGCCAGATCGACGAGTCCGAGCGCTTCGTCGAGACGCCGACGGATCTCGGCGTGGCCGGTGCCGGCCATCTCCAGCGGGAAAGCGACGTTCTGCGCCACGGTCAGGTGCGGAAAGAGCGCGTAGCTCTGGAAGACCGTGTGCACCGGGCGCTTTTCAGGGGGAATGCCGGCCAGCGGGCGGCCGTCGAGCAACAGTTCGCCGCCATCGGGTTCATCGAAGCCGGCGATGATGCGCAACAGCGTGGTCTTGCCACAACCGGACGGACCCACCAGGGTAAAGAACTCACCCGCCTCGATCGACAGGGAAACGTCGTCAAGGGCCTTGAGGTCGCCGAAGCGGCGGCTGACGTTGCGGATCTCGAGCAGTGCCATGGTGACCTGCAGTCTAACGCATAAAGTCCGCGCTCGGCCAAGGGTCTGCAGGCGCGCGTGCCGCGAACCAGTCGCCGCGGCGGCCAGCGCCGTCGGCCGGGCGCGTTGCGTCGAGCCAGGGGCGAAGCATAGAATCGTCGGCGTTCGCTTGCCGCAGGCAGGCAAGGAACGCCATGCGGAGGTCTGCCAAATGAAAGCGATGATTCTGGATGCGCAGGGCCAGCCCTTGCGGCTGGCCGAAGTGCCTCGGCCAACACCCGGTGCCGATCAGGTCCTGCTCGAGGTACGCGCCTGCGGCGTCTGCCGCACCGACCTGCACGTCATGGACGGCGATCTGCGACAGCCGCGACTGCCGCTGGTGCTCGGCCACGAGATCGTCGGCGTGATCGTCGACAAGGGCGCCGAGGTGCACCGATTCGCGCTTGGCCAGCGCATCGGCGTCCCCTGGCTCGGACGCACCTGCGGCCATTGCCGTTACTGCAGCAGCGGCGCCGAGAACCTTTGCGACGCGGCGGAGTTCACCGGCTACACACTCGATGGCGGCTACGCCGAATTCGCGCTCGCCGATCAGAACTACTGCTTCGCCCTACCTGACACCTATTCCGACGCCGAGGCGGCACCGCTGCTCTGCGCCGGGCTGATCGGTTACCGCTCGCTGGTCGCCGCCGGCGACGCGCGGCACCTCGGCATCTACGGTTTCGGCGCCGCCGCGCACATCATCGTGCAGGTAGCTCGCTGGCAGGGACGCGAGGTCTTCGCCTTCACCAAGCCGGGCGATGTCGATGGGCAGGCTTTTGCCCGCCAGCTCGGCGCGGCCTGGGCCGGCGGAGCCGACGCAGCGCCACCTCGGGAAATGGACGCGGCGATCCTCTTCGCACCGGTCGGCGACCTGGTGCCGCAAGCGCTTCGCTACACGGCCAAAGGCGGCACCGTGGTCTGCGCCGGCATCCACATGAGCAACATTCCCGAATTCCCCTACTCGATTCTCTGGGGAGAGCGCTGCATCCGCTCGATCGCCAACCTGACTCGGCGCGATGGTGAGGAGTTCTTCGCCGTTGCGCCGCGGGCTGGTGTCAGGACGGAAGTGGAGTGTTTTCCCCTCGAATCGGCCAACGAGGCGCTGCACAGGCTACGCACTGGCCAGATCCGTGGCGCCGCCGTTCTCGTTGCCAGCCAGGGCAGCGCTCAGAAACTGTAGCGCAGCTCCGTATAGACGCGGTCTGAGGCGTCGTAGCGACCGAAGTAGCCATACGCCGGCCCGTTGAAAATATCGACGCCAAGTGCCAGACGCCAGTTCTTTTCGAAGTTCCAGCTAACTCGCGGGCGGAGCATCCAGTCAGTGCGGTTCAGGCTGGCGACCCACAAGGCCTGCGCCTCGACCTTGTCGCCGAACTTGTGGTTGAGCAGCAGGCTGTAACCGCTTTCGTTGGGCGACGTCAGCGTGTCCGGATTGTGATCGAAGAAGTGGGTCTGGAAGAGCTGCACATTGATCCGGGTGTCGGTGAACTGGGTGAAGTCGAGGCCGAGCACCCAGAGAAGCGTGTTCTGCGACACGACCCCGTCGGGGTCCGTGGCGTTGGCGACCTGGACGTTCAGGCCGTTGGTGTACACGGCCTCGGCCTTGAAAACCACTGAGCCAAAATCCTTCGCCACCGTGCTGCCGAACTGGTCGATGCGATCGTGCCGGGCCTGGTAGACGACGGTCGGCACGGGACCGGGGACGATTTCCCGGTAGAAGGTCGGCGCCACGCTCATGCTGCTGTAGGCAAAAGCCGCCACATCCCAACCGTCCCGCAACATCGACAGGCGCATGCCGTAGTTGGTATTGGACAGATTGCGCGTCGGAAACTTTTCGTTGCGGAAGGTGGCCGTCGGATACGGCACCAGGGTGTAGTTATAGAACTCGGCACCCGGCTTGCCGATGTTGTCGTAGCTGGCGACCGGGATCCACAGCAGTTCGGCGTGCAGATCGTCCTTGAAATACTCGGCTCTGACAGCCCACTGCGGAATCCGCAGGATGTCGAATTCGGGCAGCACGAAATGCCGCAAGTCCTTGGCGGAAACCACGTCGCCGAACAGCAGGCCGACCATCTCGCCCCAGATGACGTGCTGCCGGCCGACACGGAAATCCCAGTCACCGGCGCCGATATCGAGATAGTTCTCGCGCAGCAGGACGTTGAAACGCTGATTGTTTTCGACGGCGTGCGGATAGTAGTCGGTGAGGCTGTAGACGGCATCGTAGTCGATGCGCGCGCCCAGCTTCCACTTGACGTTGCTGCTCAGGCTGCCCTGCGCACTGAGATCGAAGCGCGTCATCATCTCGGACCAATGCGCCGGCTGCGGATAGGTATAAGCCATCACGTTATCGACAAAGCCCTTGAAGCCGGCCGTCCGCGACGGCGCGCTGCCACTGGCCGCGTCGGCCGTTGGCTTGAGTAATGCCTCGTCACCGAACAGCGCATCCCGATTGGCTGCGCCTTCTGTCTCCTTGACCGGTTCCGCGGTTTCCTTGAGCGGCTCATCGGTTTCCTTGACCGGATCGTCATCGCCAAACAGGGCATTCCGACCCTTCGGCAGATCGGCGTCCAACTTCGCGGCGAGCAGCGTCGCCGACGCTGCGGCCGGCAACGGCCGCGAAACGGCGATCGGCGGACTGCCAGCGCTGTCGGTGGTATCGGCAAGCACGCAAAGCGGCACCGTCGCCCAGAGCAGCGCGAAACACGCGCACGGCCCTCTAGTTGTGTTCTGCATTGTTTGTCTCCCCACCTGAGTGCGTTGCTTCGGTCGAAGGGCGGTTCTCCGGGTTGCCGGCACCGCCTTCCGAGGGCCGGTGCCGCGCGAGGGACCACTTGGCGCTTGAACGCACGCCGAGCATGGCGATCTCCCCGTCCTCGATACGGACCAGCCGGTCCGCTCGAGCGATCACGCGTTTGTCGTGGGTGGAGAAAATGAAGGTCGTCTTGAAGGCACGGTTGATCTTCTTCATCAGCAGGAGGATTTCCTCGCCAGTCCGGTGATCGAGGTTGGCCGTCGGCTCATCGGCGAGGACGATTGCCGGCTTGATCGCCAGCGCCCGGGCGATGGCCACCCGCTGGCGTTGGCCACCGCTCAACTGGTTGGGACGATGCTCCGCGTATTTCGACAGACCGACGACATCCAGAAAATACGCCACGCGCTTCCGACGCTCCGCTGGCGTGACATCTCGTCGGTGAAGCAGGGGGTACTCGACGTTCTCGGCAGCGGAGAGCACCGGCAGCAGATTGAAGGTCTGGAAAATGAAGCCGATCGTTCGTGCGCGCAGATCGGCGAGCTGATCAGGCGTACGGTCGCTGACGTCCTCGTCGTTGATGAAAATTCTGCCGCTGGATGGCGTGTCGATGCAGCCGATCAGGTTGAGAAGCGTCGTCTTGCCACTCCCCGACGGGCCGGCGATCGCCAGAAAGACCCCAGGATCGAAAGCCAGAGTAATGTCTTTGAGGGCTTGGACTTTCTGTTCGCCGAGCAGATAATCCTTGTTTACATGTTCGATGCGGACAACGCTCATTCGCTGGCACTTCCTGCCAACCGCGTCGACGGTCAGCACAATGGGGTGAAAACTATGGAAATCATGACGTTCCGCCATACGAGTGTCAAGACTGCGTTGGCACTTCTGTCTGTCGCCATCCTCACCTGGACGCACCCCGCGCCGGCCGCCGATGCCGGCGCACCGCCCGCCAGCGATGATGCAGAGGCCCGCTTGATCGTCGAAAAGGCCGATCAGGTGCGCTTCCCGGCCGAGGGATTTCAGGTCGATGTGGCGATCACGACGACCGGCAGCGGACAGTCCGCTGACGTGCGCAAGTACCGCGTGTTATCCAAGGGCAACACCAACAGCGTCGTCATGGTGACCGAGCCAGCGTCCGAGCGCGGCCAGATTCTGCTCATGAAAGGCCGCGACCTGTGGGTTTTCATGCCAGATGTGTCGCAACCGATTCGCCTCGCCCTGTCCCAACGACTGACCGGCCAGGTGGCCAATGGCGACCTGGCGCGCGCCAATTTCGCCGCCGACTACAACCCGAAACTCCTGCGTACGGAGAAGATCGGCAACGATGACTATCACGTGCTCGAACTGATCGGCGTCGACCGCAGCGTCACCTATCAGCGCGTGGTCTACTGGGTGCGTGACAAGGATTTCTGGCCATACAAGGCGGAGTTCTACTCACTCTCCAATCGTCTGCTGAAGACCTGCAAGTACGAGAACTTCAAGCCCATGGAAGGCCGAAAGCGGCCAACCCGACTGGTCATGGAGGATGCGCTTCGCGGCGGCGAGCAGTCGGTTCTCGAGTATGGAAGCATGAAGTTGCGCGATCTGCCCGACAAGATATTCACCAAGGATTACCTGAAGAAACTCGACTAGCAGCAGGCTCGCCTCCTTGCGACGCCAGCCGGACGACGACTCGCGGGCGACGGAGGCAGAGCACAGGCCGCCGGCTTGAGGATCGCGGCCACTGCTTTGCCAAATCCATCACACTTGCCGCCGCGAGGCGGCGAATATCCGTCTCACTTCGTAGTACCATGCCACGTTGGAGCGGCAGCCGGCCGGACCGCAGCTGAACAGCAGAAGGGTGGCGAATGTTTTTATCGAATCTGACGGAACTGACGATCAGCCAAGGCTACCGCCGGTTCTTCAAGGTCGTGCCGGCGCTCACCGACGAACTGCGCGCCGAGAACTACCGCATCCGCCACGAGGTGTATTGCCGTGAACTGGGCTTTGAGCCCGAGCGCCCCGAGGGCCTGGAAGCCGACGCATTCGACGCTCAGTCGGTGCACTGCCTCGTGCAGTCCGCCACCACGGGACAGTACGTCGGATGTGCACGCCTGGTGCTGGTTGATCTCGACAAGCCACAAGCGCCGCTGCCGTTCGAGATTGGCTGCGAGGCCACACTTGACAGGTCGATTATCGATCCGATGGCCATCGACCGCTCCCACATCGCCGAAATCTCCCGCCTGGCGGTGATCGGCAGCTACCGCCGGCGGCAGGGCGAGCAGAACCGACCGATTTCCATTTCCGAAGAGGACTTCGGTACCGAAAAGCAGCCACGCCAGCCCTATCTGGCACTCGCGGTCTATCTCGGGCTGCTCGCGCTGGCCCGCCATTACGGCATCACGACGCTCTTCGTGCTGACCGAACCGCGCTTGGCGATGAAACTTACCCGACTCGGTGTGCGGGTGCAGAGGATCGGCGGCGAAATACAGCACCGCGGAACTCGAGTTCCGTCGATGATGTCGGTGAACGAGATCATCGA
>AATN01000114.1_pt1 | contig 21072 bp, 15 predicted proteins | sample 270648 | NCBI WGS metagenome assembly AATN01 (sample SAMN02954269, study PRJNA17659) | bioreactor sludge metagenome | biome: terrestrial; feature: bioreactor; material: sludge; isolation source: Enhanced Biological Phosphorus Removal (EBPR) bioreactor sludge | place: Australia: Brisbane, Queensland
ATCCACAAGGGTTACTAGACTTCATTTCTATCGGTAGCGTCGATTGGCTTGAGCGCATGACTTTATTAGTCGAATAAAGTTCCTTCTTTGCGCTAGATACCCCTAACGACTAGTGCGTATAATCGCCTTGCTTACTGGTTTCAGCCTAAAATAATGCCCCCGAAAATGACCGAAGGAAATGACTTTATGGAACTGCTGCTAGACATTAATGTATGGAGCGCCTTCTTAACATTAACCATATTGGAAATAGTGTTAGGGATCGACAATATAATTTTTTTAACCCTGATGGTGAATCGCTTGCCGCCAGAACAGCGTGCGTTAGCGCGTAAGCTAGGCTTGTTCGGGGCGATGTTCTCACGGATTTTGCTACTGCTTTCAATTGCTTGGGTTGCCAAGTTGGTTGAACCCTTATTTGTGATTATGGGGCATGCCGTTTCAGGTCGAGATTTAGTTTTATTATTTGGTGGTTTATTTCTGATTTATAAAGCAGTCACCGAGATTCATGGTAGCTTAGAAGGTGGGGTCGAAGATGGCCAAGGAGCTATTAAAAAAGGTGCTTCAACCTTCATCGGTGTAATTGCGCAAATCGCGGTGATTGACATTGTGTTCTCACTTGATTCAGTGATTACTGCTATCGGTTTAGCTGATCAAGTAGTTGTGATGGTGGCAGCGATTGTTGTCGCGATTTTAGTCATGATGTTTGCAGCAGGCCCGATTGGTGATTTTGTTGAAGCTCATCCGACAGTCAAAATGTTGGCGCTCACTTTCCTTGTCTTAGTGGGGGTAGTGCTCGTAGCTGAGGGGACTGGTCATGAAGTACCAAAAGGTTACCTCTACTTCGCGATGGCCTTCTCGTTTGGGGTGGAAATGTTGAACATGAAAATGCGCAAAAATTCTAAAAAAGTAGTGGATTTGCACGATACTATGCCGCAAAAAGAACAAGGCTTAGAAAAATAAGATGCAATTGCTTAGCCGTTACTGGAGTTTATGCATCTGCTGCTTGATTTTGGTTGCCTGCAGCGCACCGCCTGTAACGGCTGCTCCTAAAAGAACTTATTCTGCAGTTAAACTCTTAAGCCAATTTACAATACCGCGTACTAGCTTTAAGGATCTAACTATTAGCGAACTCTCTGGTCTTGCTTGGGATCAGGATGAGCAATTACTCTATGCTGTTTCTGATCAAGGTCGTATTTTTCATTTCAAACTGAAGCTTGATCATGAGCAATCACGGGCGGTCGAACCAGTATTTGCAGCCGCTTTAGTGGATAATAAAGGCAAAACTATCAAACTGCGTGATTCAGAAGGTTTGTTTGCGCTCAATGCCAATAATCGGAAGAAGGGCGATACCCAGTTAATTGTTTCTTTCGAGCATGGTCCGCGAATTTATCGAATGAGTCCGCAAGGCCGTCAAGTGGGTATAGTGCCCCTACACAAAGATTTGCAAAATCCTAAAGCTTATCGCTCACAAAACGCCATGCTGGAGTCAGTGGCTTATCATCCTAAATATGGTTTCCTGACTGCTCCCGAACGTAGCCTCAAGGGTGAACCGGATAATTTACAGGCTATTTATTCGGCTAAGCAAAAATGGTCATTTTTGGCGTATCCCGCTGAAAATAGCTCAGTGACGGGTTTGGAAATTTTGCCGGATAAAAGCCTATTAGTGTTAGAACGTGCTTGGGCAGGTATTTTACAGCCTATGGTGATTAGTTTGCGGCGCGTCGATTTGGAGGCTTGTGGTAAAGCTAAAGTCTGTGAGGTGCAAGATTTAGCGGTATATTCAAGCCTAATTCAAGTAGACAATTTTGAAGGTCTGACCCAAATTCGCGATAATCTGTATTTAATGGTGAGCGATGATGGGGAACGTGAGTTATTGCGGACTCAGCTAAGCTTATTTAAAGTTGAATAACTTCAGGTTCAGGGTGTCGAACCATGCCAATTAAACAAACTTGGAAAAATATTTTCTGGTTATTGCTGGGTGTACTGTTAGCGTGGCTAATCTTGCCATTTTTTCAACGCTTACCGGGGATTAATCCAGTTGCTGAGCCACTTAAAGTTACACCAGCGGCTGCCTTCACCAATCAAGAAGATCGCACCATTAGTGTATTTGAAACGACTAGTGCTTCGGTCGTTTATATTACCACCACTGATAAGGTTGTTGATTACTGGACACGCAATGTTAGTGAACGCCCGAGTGGCACTGGCACGGGGTTTCTCTGGGATCAGCAAGGACATATTGTTACCAATTATCACGTCGTTGAGGGTTATAAAACTGCCAAAGTACGCTTATCCGACCAACGTAATTTTGAAGCAGATGTGGTTGGTGTGAGTCCGCGTCATGATTTAGCAGTTTTGAAATTGCGCAATACCAAAGATCTTCCACCTGCGGTAAAAATTGGTAGTAGCCATGATTTAAAAGTAGGGCAAACCGTGTTAGCAATTGGTAATCCGTTTGGCTTAGATCATACCCTCACTACCGGCGTAGTCTCTGCTTTAGGCCGTAGCATTGATGGGGAAGGCCAAGGCAATACTATGGAAGATTTAATTCAGACTGATGCAGCGATTAATCCCGGCAACTCTGGTGGCCCTTTGTTGGATTCATCCGGTCGCGTGATTGGAGTGAATGTAGCGATTTATAGTCCCTCAGGTGCTTCAGCAGGGATTGGCTTTGCGATTCCGGTAGACACAGTGAATCGTGTGGTGCCTCAACTGGTAAAGAATGGTCGCTATATTCGTCCCGTCTTAGGTATTACCATGAATGATCAAGTAAATGAGAGTGTAGGCGAGCGTTTAGGTGTCAAAGGGGTGTTGGTTTTAGAAGTGGCTCCGAATTCACCTGCAGCTAAAGCTGGTTTACGTGGTACGGTTGCACGGGCGAATGATGAGCTGGTGCTGGGTGATATTATTCAAGCCATCGATGGCAAACCAGTGACGAGTGCTAGCGAGCTTTCAGCAACTATGGATAAATACAATCTCAATGATGTTATTAAAGTGCAGATCTTGCGCGACGGTAGCTCTGAACAAGAGCTAGACATTCAGCTCACCCTACAAGGTTAGTTTGTGCTGAATAAGTATCAGCCTAGAGTGCATGTTTAGGGATCTGGACTTTCAGGCCAGAGTCCAATATGTAAGATTCAACTAAACTAGATTTCTGGCCTTGCCATAGCGTAGGGCCGTAACTACTGTAGATGCTTGATGCATAGCCAAATAGTTTCAAGGTTGTTGAAAAAATTTGTTCTTGTGAATACATACGATTTTCTAATTGTGGAAAACTTTCTTTAGCATTTTTAGCGAAAACTATTAAAGGCACTTTAAACTCATCCAAAGGCAAAGCTGCTGCATTAGAGTTAAAGTGGCAATGAGTGAGTGCAGTATCACTATTTACAAATAAGCTCTGCCCATGATCGGAGGTATAAAAAATCACAGAGTTAGCTGGATGCAGTTGCGTAATGAGTTGTTTTAAAAAGGTATCAACACTGTATTCCACTGCATTCAGATAAGCATTGGTAATAATTTCTTTATTGTCCTCAGTCATTTCTGTAAATGAATCAGTAGCTGCTGGTTGAAACTTTGCCTGCTCTTGAGGGTAGGCTAAAGGATAGGGCCAATGTGCCCCCCATTTAATAACCACAATAAAGCGTTGTTGATTAGTTTCTTGCATTAAAGGTTCTAGGTTTTTTAAAATTTCATGATCCCGATTTTTTGGGTAGATACTGCGTGGATAACCAATATAGTGATCAATAGATTTTAAATCATAACCAGTTAAGTGATTTTGCACTTCCCCCGACGCCATCTGCCCATCCATTAAGTAAGTTTCAAAACCCGCACGTTTAGCATATTGAAAAATGGTTGGTAGATTATGTTGAGCAGTTTTAAAATCTTGTTTAATAGTAGAGGTCAGACCAATGCGTAAAAATAGATTGGAAGTATTTGAGCAATTTGAAATTGAATTCACCACTCCGTAATTTTGCATGTCGTTACTCAGTTGAATTGAGCTTAAAAAAGGTGTGGTGTTTTTGGTATAACCATTAATCCCTAAATAATTCCCTGAGATTGATTCATCAATCACCCAAACAATAGTCCGATATTCGGCTGCTTTACTGGCTTGAATATCGGGTTTTAGGATACGTTCTTCGTGCTTAGGCAGCTCTGAATAATATTGCTTAAACACTAAAGCTAGTTTGATAGGGGCTGGATAGGACTGAGTAGTAATTGAAAAAATTTTGTAACTGAGTACGCCGATACTAATAATCGATAGGCTTAGGGCTAGTACACTCCAACCAAACCAAATGCGCTTATTTTTTTCAATGAGCGAGCGCAAGAGTAAAGCAAAGATGAAAAAGCAGGCGCTGGCTGTTAGGGCATAAGTTAAGGGCTTTTTATAAACCAGCAAATCAGCAGCCCTCCCTGTTTCAGTCAAAGCTGTAGCTAAAATGGCCACAGTAATTCCAGTAGGGCTGCTACCTAAAAGCTGTGTATAAAGATCAATGCCCAAAATAATGGAGCAGAGGGCTGTTAGACCCACAGCAATCCAGTTATTTGCTATATATAAAATAGAGATCAAAGCGATCAAGCTAAATAAATAGCTAAGTAAAAATAAACTACCCTTAATAAAGCCTTTTTGGTCATATGGTTGAGCCAAGTAGTCAGTTTCAGTAATAAAACTAATAGGGTTAGCTATCGATTGTTCAAAAGCAATTAAACCAGCAAAGCATAGTAAGCCAAGCAGTAGTAAGAGCAACCTTAGGTTCATTACATAAATCTCTGGTATCAGAATTTATGATCTATATTAAATAGAGAGGGTTTTACTGGGACTCATATTAAGATTAGCTGGTAGGTTTAGTAGACAGAAGTAGCAGTAAGCTTAGGCGAACCAGTTAAATTCGGTTCGCCTAATGAGAAAGATTAATTAAGACTTAAGCCTTGTTTACAGCTTGGATCAGTGGGCGATGGTGTAGCATCTGGATACAAGGTACGAATACCTGCACTGCGACGTGCAAACACTGCAGTAAAATGCTGACCATCGTCTTGAATAGGCAACAAACAAGCTGTGGTTTTATCATGGCTTTCAGTCGGATTGTCGGCAAAAGCACGTGTGCCTAATTTCAATAAATCTTCAGCACTGAGGGTTAAACCATAACCTTTGATAGATGAGCGCGCAGTATAATTGCCAAAGTGCATAATTACCCCCATGGAGTACAACACATTCGGTACGACTTCATTCTGACGTAAATTATCCATGCGGCAAGCTTCCCCCGTTTGCTGCAGTTGTAAATAACGCCCTACATAATGCAGACCACCAATCGGACCCTTCGCTTCAGGCTCACCACAGAAAATATGCTCAAAAGCATGCACCGCAAACCACGCCTCAGTTAAATCGTTTAAATAATCTTCGGGGTTAGTTTTAGCGGGACGGTTCGCAAAGACCTTGTCTTGTGTAAAAGTTTTAATCTGCGCTAAGACCTCAGGATGATTACTTAGCATTTGCTTAAAGGCTTCGGCACTGACTTTAGTGCCTATAGAGCCACAAACTGCATTCACCGCTTGACCAAAAGCATCAATGTTCGGTGCAGGCGGCGTAATATCTGCTAGGCCATTTTTGAGCCTGACGGGATTATGGCTATTATCAAAGAAAGGTAGGCAGTTAGTAGTAGCAGTGGTGGCAGGACGCGACTCAGTTGCCGTAGGCGTGAGTGCATTGCTGTAATGACCACAGCTTAATTCGACCCACTTCTTCTCCGCACTAATTTGTAGATAAACATGTGTGGGATTAGGTTCACGATTTGTACCTAAAGCAGGAAAAGCTTGGCCTGCTGCTAATGGACTCACATTACTGTGCTTTTTAATAGAGGTCACAGCATCGCAAGCGTGATCAAGCATAAATTCATTAGCTTGGGAAAAATAGACTTGAGCCATAGCGCTCGTGGTTAGTACTAAAGCCCCTAGTCCTAAACCGATGTGAAGTAATTTCAAGATGCGAAGTCCTTATAAAAAGAGGCAGGCTAACACAGCTACTTAACGGTGTTGAGCTGAAGGTTTGGACTTAAATTGTTGAGAATAAGTTTCAGTATATCAGGAAGCCACTAAATATCCTTTAGCAAGCGCAGAGCCTCATAAATGGCTGCATGTGTATTACGGGCTGCGACTGCATCACCGATTCGATAGAGTAAGAATTGCCCTTCAGGATGCTTGAGCAAGGTTTGGGCTTGGCCTGCGATTAGTTGTTCATAATCCACTGCGCCTAAATTTTTCGAGCGTGGTTTTAGCTCAAAGTAGAGTTCATCTAAGGGTTGCGTGCCATGATTCACAATAATTTGGTCGTAATTTTTACGCTGCTGCCAATTTCCATAATCACTGCCAATAAGCGCAGTTAAACCATTCACCGTTTTCTCCACCGCTAATAAGCGATAGGTGACCGTAAAAGTGACTTGATGCTGCTGTAAATTACGCAAATAAGGCACTAAATTCATCCCCATCACTTCAGGTGCAAAGCTTCGGTCAGGCGTCATGATTTCAAGCTCTGCCCCCGTTGCAGCAATGAATTCGGCAGCTTGTAAAGCAGCATGATCGCCCGCATCATCGTAAAGTAGAACTTTTTTAGCAGGTTTGGTACTACCGGCTAAAATATCCCAAGTGGAAACTACGTACTCATTACCACTAGCTAAAATTTCGATATTTGCCAAACCGCCAGTGGCAATCACCACCACATCTGGTTCAAATGCAAGCACATCCTCTGCTTCTGCCCAACAGTTAAAGCGGAATTGCACACCGTATTGCTCACATTGCGCTAAGCGCCACTCCACAATGCTGATCATTTCGCGGCGATGTGGACTGCGGGCGGTTAAGCGGATTTGTCCGCCCGCTTCGCTAGCAGCTTCTAAGACAATCACTTCATGCCCGCGCTCACCTGCTACTCGTGCAGCCTCTAAGCCCGCAGGGCCAGCCCCGACAATTACTATCCGTTTTTTGACAGCTGCGGCTGTCAACTGATGAGGCATCGTCAATTCACGGCCTGAAGCCGCATTATGAATACAATAAGCCTCACCGCCTTGGTAAATCCGATCCAAGCAATAGGTTGCACCAACACAGGGGCGAATCGTCGCTTCTTGGCCTGCTATTAGCTTACGTACAATATGCGGATCGGCTAAATGTGCACGGGTCATGCCAACCATATCCAATTTACCACTCGCAATCGCATGGCGGGCTGTGGCTAAATCTGGAATTTTCCCTGCATGGAAAATCGGGAAGCGGGTCATTTCGCGCAACTCACCGGCAAAATCCAAATGGGGTGAGTTGCGCATGCCTTGTACTGGAATCACGTCGGTCAAGGCTGCATCGGTATCAATATGCCCACGAATAATATTGAGAAAATCAATCAAGCCCGAATCACGCAAACGACAAGAGATTTCAATCCCCTCGGTTTTCGTCAAACCACCTTCAAGGACTTCATCCGCGACATTGCGTACGCCAATAATAAAATCTTTTCCCACCCGCTTACGCATCGCCTGTAGCACTTCCATGCTAAAACGCAGGCGGTTTTCTAAAGAGCCACCATAATCATTATCTAAAGTATTGGTATAAGGCGACCAGAATTGATCCATCAAATGCCCATAAGCTTCTAATTCAATCCCATCCATGCCGGCAACTTGCATACGTTCAGCAGCGTCTGCATAGTCTTGGATAATCCGCTCAATGTCCCAATCTTCGATCACTTTTGGGAATGCGCGATGCGCAGGCTCGCGCCTAGGGGATGAACTTACTACCGGCAGCCAATCGCCGCGTGACCAATGTGTGCGCCGTCCTAAATGTGTGAGTTGAATCATCACTGCTGCCCCCTGTTCATGGCAAGCATCAACTAAGTCGCGCAGGTGGCTGACCACTTCATCTTTGTAAGCCAAGATATTATTAAACGCAGGTGCGCTATCTTTTGAGACAATCGCCGAACCAGCAGTCATGGTGAGGGCAATACCGGCTTTAGCCCGCTCTACATGATAGGCGCGATAGCGTGCGGTAGGCATACCATTTTCCGGATAAGCTGGCTCATGCGCGGTAATCATAATCCGATTGCGCAAGGTTAAATGCTTGAGTTGAAAGGGTTGTAAGAGTGGATCATGAGTCATTACAGGCGTCTTCCTTGCTTAATACCACATATCAGGTTTGGCGGATTTTTTTTCGCGGATAAAAGCTTGTAGGGCTTCATCAATGCTGGGGTCTAAAGAGGGAGCAACATACTCGGCTAATTGCTGCTTCCAAATGGCAGTGGCGCGTTGCTCAGCCGTTTTGCGACCATCAATCTCCCATTGCTCAAACGAGCCACTATCCGCTGTGGTAGATTCATAAAATACATTGCTATAGTTGGCGAGCGTATGTGCGGTTCCTAAAAAATGTTCATTGTGGCTATGGCGTTGGCGATACGAGTCTAAGGCAAAGGCATTCTCATCTAAGGCCAAGCCTTCTAACATACGCGCCATCATGCCAAGCCGATTGGTGTCGAGAATAAATTTCTCATAACCCATCGTCAGGCCACCTTCTAACCAACCGGCTGCATGCAAAATCCAATTCGCTCCCGACATTAAAGCAGGTGTCAATGCATCGGCGCTTTCTTGACCTGCTTGGAAATCACTGATTTTGGAAGAAGTAAATGCGCCCCCACAGCGCAAAGGCACACCTGCACGCCGTGCCAACTGGCCAATTGCAAAATAGGCCAAGCTCGCTTCTGGTTGTCCAAAAGTGGGTGAGCCATTCCGCAAGGACATCGTGGTGAGGAAATTGCCATAAATCATCGGCGCACCAGGGCGTACTAATTGGGCTAAAGCAATGCCTACCAACGATTCAGCATGGGCTTGCGCAATCGCACCTGCTGGTGTAACCGGCCCCATCGCACCCCCTAACACAAAGGGGCAAACAATAATACCTTGGCCTGCGGCAGCATAAGTGCGAATGACTCGTGTGACATCACCATCAAACAGTAGCGGTGAGGTTGCATTGATATTGCCCATTACCACACAGTGTTGATCGACAAAGTCTGTGCCAAACAAAATGCGCGATAATTCAATCGAATCTTCCGCACGCTCTGGGCTAGTAATCGAACCCAAATAAGCTTTATCGGAATAGCGTATATGCGCATAGACCATATCCAAATGTCGCTTATTTACTGGGAGGTCTACTGGCTCGCAGATTGTGCCGCCTGAATGATGGATATGTGGGCAGATGTAAGCAAGCTTAATAAAATTCTGGAAGTCTTCTAAACTGCCATAGCGCCGCCCGCGCTCTAAATCCGAGACAAACGGCGAGCCATACGCCGGTACGAATACCACATTATTGCCACCCACTGCTATCGAACGCGCTGGATTACGGGCATGATGAATAAATTCGCGTGGTGTGGTTTTGATGAGTTGCTTAATTAATCCCGCTGGAAAACGTACAATCTCGCCTTGTGCTTCTGCACCTGCTGCTACAAACAGGCTAATGGTTTCCTCATCGCCACGAAACTGCATACCGAATTCTTGCAAGATTAATTCAGCGTGATGCTCTATCGCCTCCACCCCATCCACGCTTAATAATTCATACAGAGGAATTTTGCGCGTTAAATAAGGTGGAAAAGCTGCTTCAGTACGGTGTGTACTGCGAGCGCGGCGGCGTGAGGAGCGATCCGTAGAGGCTTGAATTGTATTCATAAGGCCACCTGTGTTGAAGCTATTCTTGCTAAATGTAGCAGTGTTTTGCTTGACCCACGACTAGGCTTGTGTTCATGTAGGGCATGAAAAAAATTAATGTACACCTACTTTCGATGCGTTCTTTATTGGCTTTTCATATTGCCGCTCAAGAGCAAAGTTTCACGCGTGCTGCTGCGGTATTGCGCTTAGGTCAATCCGCAGTGAGCCATAGCGTACGCCAATTGGAAACAGTTTTAAGTGTGAAACTCTTTGAACGTGAGGCTCAAGGTGTGCGCTTAACAGCGATAGGGCAAAGATTGGCAAAGCGGATGCAGCTTGGATTTGCGGAAATCCAAGCAGGTTTAGAGGACGCTATTAGTAGCCAACAAACCTCGGTTTTGACTCTATTGGTTTCCACTTCGCTGGCTAGCCATTGGCTGATGCCAAGGATTGCACGTTTTAAGCAAGCTTACCCAGAGGTGCAATTGCGCATTATTACTCAAGATGCTTATCAAGATATTGCCAAGCTGGAATTTGATTTATGTATCCCAGTTGGTGGTGTACCGGACTCCGCTTGTCAAAGCTGGAAGTTTGTCGATGAGGTATTGTTTCCCGTCTGTAGTCCTGCTTGGTTAGTTCAACAAGAAAAGATGCAAGAGCCGAAGGATTTATTAACTAAACCACTGATTCATTTAGAAGAACATTACACTCCACGCTTTAACTGGCCACAATATTTTCAGCATTATGGCTTAAAACTCAGCCATACCCGCAAAGATGTCAGTTTCAATGATTATTCAATAGTGGTACAAGCAGCCATTGAAGGCCAAGGCCTCGTGTTAGGTTGGCATCATATTGTGCAACCTTTGATTGAGCAGGGAAAATTGGTGGCACCTTTGCGGGAGCGAATTCAAACCCCTGAACCCTTTTATGTGATTGCGCGTGAAGATAAGCCTTTAAGTGTTGAGGCGCAGGCATTATTAGAATGGTTGTTGGTAGAAATGCAGCAGACGGTAGCAAGCTAAGTTAGCTTTTTAGTTTATCCGTGATTTATAGCCGCTGATCGACACATTTCTACTTAGTGCTCAAGATATAGAACAACGAAACTAGTATTTGAGGGGTTAATGAAAGGAAGGATATGAGTTATGGATGTGACTAGTAAAGCAGGGGTTAATAAAAACCCTTGGCCTTGGTCTAAACCTCCTAAATCAATTGAACCTGCACAATATCTAAATCGCACTCAATACAGTGCAATGCCTAGCACTTCTACCAGTGACCCCTCCTCCTGCTCCAGATGCTAGTATTTAAAAAATTCATGGTGATGCAATGATGCTCTTTATGTTTGCTGGCTTTCTATTTTTATGGGCTATAGCAAGTATCATTTTTCGACTGATGCCCTTAGAGACAAAATGGATATCAAGAATAGCCATCGGTTTATTAGTTATTACTTTAGTAGTGGCTATTGCTTTTTATATAACCCCTCGCACTGCAGAGCCTTATTGCAATAGCCTTGCCCATCATCATTGGCCTCAAGGATCATTCCTTATTTATGGAGTGATCTTCTTTTTAAGTACGCTCTTGTTGAGTTTATATGCTCGATGGTTTGGAGCACTATATGCAATCTTAGTACTATTTCCACTGGCGTTAGGGGCTTGGGTGGTGAAAGAATTATGTGCCGGAATGGCCCTTAACTTTTTATCTGATTTAGTACAAAGCCTTACTCTTTTAGTGACCTTCCCATTAACAGCAATTGTTTTTGGAGGCATTTTTTTGTTTTATTTAATCTATGCAAGTTGGTATAACAAAAACCTAATTCTACCAAGTATGGCTTTATTTAGTTTGTTTTTATTATTCTTTCAACATTCTATGTTAGATTGGTTTAGATTCATTATTGATTTTTAAATCATCAAAGCCGATTCACCTAGCTGAAAACTAGGTGATCTTTTCATTTGAATAAGGCATGACTAAGCAAGCGATTTACTCGATGACTTTCGGCACTAAATACAAGCCATCCTCCACCTCAGGCGCGACCGCTTGATAAGCTTCGCGATGATTCGTTTCAGTCACCACGTCTTCACGTAAGCGCTGCACCGAATCCAAAGGATGCGCCATTGGCTCGACACCATCGGTATTTACCGCGCTCAGTTGTGCAACCAAATCAATAATGCTACTGATCTTATTCACATAAGCAGCCGTTTGAGTGTCAGGAATGGCTAAGCGTGCTAAATGTGCTACTTTTTGTACTTCTGCTTCACTAATCGTCGACATGCTTAGCCCTCCAGCTTCTGTTTCAGAATGTCGTTCACGGTATTGGGATTGGCCTTGCCTTTAGACGCGCGCATTGCTTGGCCGACAAAGAACGCAAATAGCTTATCCTTACCGCTACGATACTCAGCAACTTGTGAAGGATTCTTCGCAATGATTTCATCAATCATGGCTTCAATCGCGCCGGTATCACTGATTTGCTTTAAGCCTTTTTGCTCGATAATCGCATCAACCGTTCCTTCGCCATTCCACATGGCTTCCAGTACATCCTTAGCCGCTGTTGAGGAGATGGTATTGTCTTTAATCCGGCTCAAAAGCTGGGTTAAGGCATCCGCAGCCACAGGAGAGGCACTAATTTCCAATTCATGCTTATTCAGCAAGGCCGCCAAGCCACCCATGAGCCAATTCGCGGCTAATTTCGCATCCTTCGTCCCTTTAGCGACAGTTTCAAAATAATCACCTAATTCACTGCTAGCGGTTAAAGCGTCGGCTTCATAGCTACCTAATTGATAGGTTTGGATAAAGCGCTGTTTTTTGGCATCCGGTAGTTCGGGCAAACTAGCACGTACTGCTTCAATATCCGCTGAAGTAATTTCAACGGGCAATAAATCAGGATCTGGGAAGTAGCGGTAGTCGTTAGCGTCTTCTTTACCCCGCATCGAGCGCGTTTCGCCTTTATCCGGATCATAGAGGCGGGTTTCTTGCACGACCTTCCCGCCGGATTCAATCAGTTCAATTTGGCGTTCGACTTCATAATTAATCGCCCGCTCAATAAAGCGGAAGGAATTTAGGTTTTTGATTTCAGCGCGTGTACCAAAAGGCTGGCCGGGTTTTCGCACTGAAACGTTTGCATCACAACGGAAGGAACCTTCCTGCATATTGCCATCGCAGACACCTAAATAGCGTACCAAGGCATGCAGCTTTTTCATATAAGCGACTGCTTCTTTCGCCGAACGCATATCGGGTTCGGAAACGATTTCTAGCAGTGGCGTACCTGCACGGTTTAGGTCAATACCCGTTTTGCCATGAAAATCTTCATGGAGCGATTTGCCCGCATCTTCTTCTAAATGTGCGCGGGTAATGCCGACTCGCTTGGTGGTGCTATCGTCAAGTGCAATATCTAAATGGCCTTGGGCGACGACAGGCAATTCAAACTGACTGATTTGATAGCCTTTCGGTAGGTCTGGATAGAAATAGTTTTTTCGTGCAAACACAGAGCGCGGCGTAATGGTCGCATCAATCGCTAAGCCTAAACGAATCGCCATTTCGACGGCTTTTTTGTTTAATGCCGGCAGCACGCCCGGCATCCCTAAATCCACTAAGCTAGCTTGAGTATTGGGTTCTGCGCCATATGCGGTCGAAGAACCCGAAAATATTTTACTGTTGGTGGCTAGTTGAGCATGGATTTCCAGCCCAATAACAGTTTCCCATTCCATGACGGTCTCCTTAGGCAAATTGGGCAGGTATTTGTTGGTGCCAATCACTATTTAATTGGTACTGATGTGCAATATTCAACATCTGAGCTTCTTGGAAGTAGTTACCAATTAACTGCATACCGACTGGCAAACCGTCCGCTGCAAAGCCAATCGGGAAAGTCATTCCCGGCAAACCGGCTAAACTGGTGGGAATGGTATAAATATCGGCTAAATACATCGCCACCGGATCATCGGCCTTTTCACCGATTTTAAAAGGCGTGGTGGGAGCTGAAGGCCCCATAATGACATCCACCTCCTTGAAGGCATCTACAAAGTCCTGCTTGATTAAGCGCCGAACTTTCTGTGCTTTTAGGTAGTAAGCATCGTAATAGCCCGCCGATAAAGCATAAGTGCCAACCATAATCCGCCGTTTGACTTCTTCGCCAAAACCTTCCCAACGACTGCGCTTATATAAATCCATTAAATCTGTTGGGTTTTCGCAGCGATGCCCAAAGCGCACGCCATCAAAACGTGACAGATTCGAGGAGGCTTCTGCAGGTGCTACTACATAATAAACTGGGACAGCTAAATGTGAATTGGGTAAGGAGACTTCTTTAACCACTGCACCTAATTTTTCAAACTCTTTCACGGCGCGTTCAATCACCGCAGCGACTTGAGGATCTAAACCTGCTGCAAAGAATTCCTTCGGCAAGCCAATCCGTAAGCCTTGAATCGAGTTCGTTAAGCTAGCCGTATAATCGGGCACTGGCGTATTCGCACAGGTGGAGTCACGCTCATCGAAACCTGCAATCACATTTAAAGTAAGTGCACAGTCTTCAGCGGAAACCGCCATCGGCCCGCACTGGTCAAGACTGGAAGCAAAGGCAATCATGCCATAACGCGAAATCCGCCCGTATGTGGGCTTAATACCCGTGACACCACAGAATGAACCGGGTTGGCGAATGGAGCCGCCGGTATCGGTTCCTAATACCATCGGTGCTAAGCGTGCAGCAATGGCTGCAGCCCCTCCACCTGAACTACCACCCGGTACGCAATCGGTATTCCAAGGATTACGCACCACACCATAGGCTGAGTTTTCGTTGGAGGAACCCATTGCGAATTCATCCATATTATTTTTACCTAAGAGTACGCCGCCTGCTTTCTTTAACTGAGTGGCGACATGCGCATCATAAGGTGAAATAAAATTAGCCAGCATCTTGGAGCCACAAGTAGTCAAGATGCCTTCAGTGCAGAATAAATCTTTAAGTGCATAAGGCACACCCGCTAAAGGGCCGGTCAATTCACCTTTACGAATTTGCTGATCGATAGCTTGGGCTTGTTGCTGAGCTTGTTCGCGTAGCACTGTAATATAAGTGTTCAATTGTCCATCTAAGCGCTCAATACGATCTAGATAAGTGTCAGTGGCTTCCATCACTGAGAACTGACCGCTATGAATGCCGTTATGCAGTTCTTTGAGTGATAAAGAGCTAATAGCATCTTGGGACATGCTGTCTCCGAATTTTATAAGCGTGTGAGAGTGCTGGTAATAGAACTGCCCACTTTAGGAGTGGGCAGGTTTAGCCAGTGAATTAAGCAGGTAACTATAGTTCAAGCACTAAGTGAGCCGCAAGCAACCCTAAACTTATTTAAAGGCAGGAACTGCTCCGCTAATAATAAAGTTAGCGTTAAATGTGGTATTTTCAGGATGTAATAACACATTACCTAACATCAAATTAGAATCATTTTTAGGGCCTGCATATAAGGTCACACCATCAAGGTTGATGTCAGTGGCGAAATAGCCAGGCATTAAATATGCAGTATTCACACCTGAGTTGCCGGGTGCAATTAATAAAGCACCCAGCATTACGTTCAAATCACTACCCGGGCCATTAGTAATAATAGTATTACTGTTATTCACATCACCTGCCCACAACATAGCGAGAGTGCTACTAGTTAATTGTGCATTTTTGCCATAAGTGGCAGTTTTAGGTGTGGTGAAATCAACCAAGGTCGGTACAGCAGACAAGGCAAGCGGTGCTGCTGTCATCACGCCCATGTGGTTACGATGGTCAATAGCAACGTAATAATTACCCGGCTTCACATCATGAATCAAAATTTCTTTCGATCCTGTTTTACTGTTTACGACGTTACCATTGCGTTGCAACACGCTGGCATGTGTCATTATGCGCTTGGCTGGGTTTATAGGATCACGTAATTCAATTAAGATCCAATCCACGACTGCCTCATTGCCAACTACTGTGTAGACAGCATCAGTCATGATCTCTTTTCCCATATGTCCAAAGGGCGAAACTGCATTCGGCGAATTGGTATAACCGAATGAATCACTGAGCGAGCCGTAAGGTTGTTGTTTAGGCAAATAGCCGAGATGACGTAAATCATCTACCATCAAGCCAGTACTTGAATTATAGGCACCTTGTAAGAGAGCACGGATACTCAAACGAATATAAGGGTTTACCACCGGATCAAGGTAATCCAGCATTTCATCTAAATCATCATCCGCTGCATCTATCGGGTTACCGTCCTTATTTGGATCAGGAGTTTCATCACGGGTAGAAACTCCATCACCATCATCATCCGTGTCGCGATAGTTGTGAAGACCATCTTTATCGGTATCAATACCATCATCTGGATTACCATTACCATTTGGATCAGGCTGTTCATATTTAGTCAGAATGCTATCGTTATCATCATCAGCATCTAAATAATCAGGTCGTCCATCCTTATCAGTATCATCGTCGGTGGGCGTGTTCCCATTGTAGTTTTCGTACCAAGTACTAATGGTATCGCCATCATCATCTTTATCAAGGTAGTCTGGGATACCATCTTTATCGGTATCATCATCTAAGGGCGTACCCCCGTTATAGTTTTCAAGTTTGGTAGGTACACCATCATTATCGTCGTCGGTATCGAGATAATCAAAGACCCCATCTTTGTCCGAATCAACTGTAGGGCTATTTTTACCGGCATTCTCCGTAAGTGTAGGAATAGTATCATTGTCATCATCAGGATCAATCAGATTGGGTATCCCATCACCATCCTGATCTAAAGGTGTAGTGACAGAAGAACCCAGCTCCAATTTATCAGGCAAACCATCTTTATCACTATCAATGCTATCTGGATTAGAACCTAGGGTAGCTTCTTGACCATTAGTTAAGCCATCCCCATCATCATCCTTGTCAGGGCTATGCTGGTCATACTTATCTAAATAATCAGGGACTTTATCCCCATCAGTGTCCTTAGCATCTTCAGGTTGATGGTTGCCGTTGGGATCATTATTCTCCGTAGCAGAGGGTTTGCCGTCCCCATCATCATCAGCATCCAAATAATCAGCGATGCCATCTTTATCCGTATCATCATCGGTTGGTAGTCCACCATTATAGTTTTCGTATTTGGTGTAAAGACCATCATTGTCATCATCAGCATCTAGATAGTTTGGATTGCCATCGGTGTCCGTATCTTTAGTGCCTTCATCCTTGGTCAGGATGCTGTCCCCATCATCATCCGGATCTAGGTAATTAGGAAGACCATCCGCATCGACATCTTTAGTACCTTCATCTTTGGTAGCGATACCATCATTATCATCATCAGTGTCGCGATAGTCGTAGACTCCATCTTGGTCGGTGTCTTTGATGCCTTCCGTTTGGGTAGGAATATTATCCCCATCATCATCCGGATCTAGATAGTCGGCAATCCCATCTTTATCGCTATCATCATCTTTAGGTGTACCACCATTATAGTTTTCGGCATCAGTACTGAGTCCATCTCCATCATCATCTTTGTCTAGATAATCAGGAATCCCATCATTATCGGTATCTGTGATACCTTCTTCTTTGCTAGGAATCTCATCGCCATCATCATCCGTATCGAGAATATCGAGAATACCATCATTGTCAGTATCGCGGGGCTTAAGAGGGTCACTGCCTACTTCAGTTTTGTCATCAATGCTATCACCATCGCTATCAGCATTGTCTAGGTTACTACCTAAACTAGTTTCGACATTATCGTTTAGACCATCATTATCACGATCCTCCGCTACATCGGTCACTTTAATGGCTAAAGCTTGTTGGTCACAGGCTTGGTAACTATCACACAGTTTGATGATGACATTATAAATATTGTCCAAACCTTGATCTTGTGGCTTCTCGAAATCAGGTGAGAGTTTAAAACGTAACAGCCCTGCCTTATCGATGCTGAAGAGAGCGTCATCTACACCACCTCCTAAACTCCACACTAGGCCTTTGCCCTCTGTTTCGCCTTCGGCATCAGTAGCTGCATAATCGACAAGCGCAGCACTATTATTTTCAACAATGGTGATCGAGGCTGTCGCTGCACTCCCCGCATTATTAATCGTAGGTGCGGTATTACTGATCGTATTTAAAACTAAAGTTGCCGTATCATCTTCATTGGGCTTAGCCAAGCGGTTATACGGAGTAGAGTCCGGATCTTCATTAAACGAGTAAGTAATTTCAGACGGAATCTGGTAGCTGATATCTGTACCTACTTGGGCGCGAATCGTGAAAGTTCGTTTACTGTTAGCTAAGACTTTACCAACTGACCACTGACCGGTCTGAGCGTTAAACAAACCAGCGGAGGTATCACTTAGGTAACTCATCCCGCTGGGTAATTCGATATTCGCAGTGACTAAGCGTGAGGCTGTCGCAGATTTATTGCTTAGAGTATAAGTGAGATCGACGACACCATTCCGGTCTGGTTTCAAGGGACTGGCTGTAGCGGTTAACTCTAAATCGATTTCAGTCGAAGAGGTACTCGTTAACCATTTAAAAAAAGCGGCCGAATCATAAGCTTGATCGCCAGTATCGGCTAAAGCTAACTTGACATGATAACGTTGCTTGGCTTGTAAGCCGCCTAAAGATGCAGTGATTGGGGTAGTAAAACCATCCAATTGAGTACCCGTTTTACCACTACCGTTGCCGTTATCGACGAAATAAGCTGAGTTGGTTAATTGGCAAGCAGTACCATCTTTAAAGCTACCCGCTACTCCGGCATTCACATTATTAACGGCAATCGCTTGCTTGGTCTGCGGTAAAAAAGCCGCATTTTGAGTACCGATTAAGCCAGGGCCAGAAACAAATAAACCAAATACGTCATTAAACTTACTACAAACATATTCAGGATATTCATCGGAGCCAAACACCAAAAGGAAGTTAATCCGGTCTCCTTCGGGAAGAATATCGAATTCAATAATGGCTGGATCATTAATGGCTGTAGCTGCAAGCTTAGTCAGGTCAGGGTCAGCATATTTGATCGTGGTGTTAAAAGTATATTTCTGACTGTTATTGGGACCAAGGATACTGCCTAGATTGCCAGTACTCATAAACAAGCCTTCATTGATACCTAAAATAGGGTCAGAGCCTGAAGGATCGATACCGCCTGTAAAAATACCGTATTGGTTTTTAATACCTTTAGTAATTTGCAGATTCTCAATTGCCAAGCCGGGGCCATCAAGAATCAAACGCATATCACTTAAAGTTGGTGCTGCATTTAAGGTCAGTGCCGCCGAAACTGGCAAGCTACTAAGCAATAAACTGCTTAAAAGCAAAGTTCGTACACGCCCGAGAGTACGCTGGGACATAAGCAAGTCCTATTATTTTTATTATCAAGCCCAAATAGATAGATAAATAGCAACTATACCCTGTGTATACCCGATGCTAAGAATCCTTCATAACAAGCTTAGACTATAAGATAAATTTATTCATGTCAAATGACCGATTTACGCCGCTAATCTGATTCAACCGTTCATCTCTTCCAGTGCTAAGGCGTGCAAGAGATAATGCCGTAAAACCCATATCTATAAAAAAAACTTAGGGTGTCTAAGTGAAAACCAAACTAGTGATACCAGTAGCTACGGCTATGCTCTGCTCATGTTCGTGGTATAGCAGCGTGTTACAAGCCGGTGTTTTGCCTTGGTCTAATTATTATGCGCCTGATTTACCCCAACATCCGCATAATCTTGGCACCAATGGTTATCATGAGGAGTTAGTTGCACCTATCCGTCAGCTAAATCCGCCCTTGATGCGGCAAACCAGCTTTTCACACTGGGTCGAAGCTAATACATCTTTGTTACCACCCCATCGCTCCTGTGACCCGGCTAGGTTTTCCTTGGATGCGTGCATTGTTAAAACGGCAGGTAGTCAAGAGGGCTTGCATCAACAGGTCACTTACCTAAGCTCTAAAAATCCACAAATGCGTGAGGGTGCTGGTTGGGCGAATTTACCTAACAGTGCCTTGCTCCAAACGGCCTTAGAACTAACGCGTTGGATACATGGACAAACCCCTTATAGGCTACAAGAGCGTTTTAACTTATTAGAAGTTCCATCGGCTAAACACTCAGGTCAAGCGCAATATACTGGCTATTTTACACCGGTAGTCGATATACAAAATTGGCCAGATGAACACTATCGCTATCCGATTTACTCCTTACCACCGGGTGAGGATTGTAATTTTACCCGCGCGGAGATTGATGCAGGTGCTTTACGTGGACGGGGGCTGGAGATCGGTTGGACGAATGATGTAGTGAATCTGTATTTCTCGCATATTCAAGGTTCTGCGATTGCACGTTTTCGTGATGGGCAGGAGATGTTTTTAGATTATGCGGGCACTAATCATAAACCACATGTCAGTATTGGCCAGTATTTACAGGATCAGGGGTATCAAGGTAGCTTAAGCAATGAAAGTATTCGCCAATGGTTACATCGACACCCAGAGCAGATCAACGAAGTTTTGCACCAGAATCCACGCTATGTTTTTTTTAAAACAACTGAAAATCGACCGAAAACTTCGATTGGATCAGAAGTTATTCCTTGGCATACCGTAGCGGTAGACGACAATTTCATTCCGCTAGGCTCGATACTCTTGGCTGAGATTCCACGCATCGATCAAAAAGGTGAAGTTATTGGAGTCGATTGGCGTTTATTATTTGCGCAAGATCGCGGTAAAGCTATTAAGGGACCAGGGCGGTTAGATTTTTATACCGGTGTTGGTTCACAGGCAGAAAAAGCCACTTACCAAATGACGGGTTTTCGTAAGTCCTATTTAGTAGTACTAAAACCTGAGTTTTTTAAGAATAGCTTCGTGGGGCTTTGAACTAAGCGTCTATTCATCTAACTAAGCTTATGGTAATAGTGTGGGCGAGTTTTATTTTCGCTAGGCTTGGTTGGTTAATAGGATAACAAACGCATGGTAAACCTGATTGATGTTGTCATTATCGCCATTTCATTGATGGCCTTGTTGGGCGCGTTTATTTTATTGCGACCACAAGCACACCAACAGGATGCACATGAGGTGCGCAAAATTCGCTTAGGTGCCGAATTAGATCAGCAGCGTATTGCTGAAATTCTAGATACTATCCAGCATGGTGCGCAGGACGCTGATTACCTGACTTCACAACTTAAAAGCCGGGTTGAGGAGGTTAATCGTGAAGGCCAAGCCAGCCGTACCTTAGCCGAGGAAGCCGAACGCACTATAAACCGTGTCAAAGAAGCGGAAGGTGAGTTGCGTAGTATTTCTACTCAGCTCGGTGAGCGCATCCAATATGTACAAACTTATTGGGATGGCCAATTAACCGATACCGTAGAGGCAGTGCGTAATGTGCATACCAAACTGACTCAAGGGCTCAATCAAGTTGATGAAGGCTTAGGGCGTTTGCGTGAACAAGAAAAAATGGCTCAAGGTTTCACTCAAAAGCTGATGAAAATCAGAAA
>AATN01000115.1_pt1 | contig 21070 bp, 17 predicted proteins | sample 270648 | NCBI WGS metagenome assembly AATN01 (sample SAMN02954269, study PRJNA17659) | bioreactor sludge metagenome | biome: terrestrial; feature: bioreactor; material: sludge; isolation source: Enhanced Biological Phosphorus Removal (EBPR) bioreactor sludge | place: Australia: Brisbane, Queensland
CTGCAGCCAGTTCCAGGTTGCCAGTTCCGACCCCGGCTGGCCCATTCGCCCGATCAGGTTGCCCAGGATCGATGCCTGCATCACCCCATTGACGCCCAGGCCGTTCAGCGTCTCGATCAAACCCAGCTCGCTCGCCGCATACAGACCGACGTGCTCCACGCCCACCGACCGCGGTTGCGTCATCTGCAGGGAGTCGACATCGACTTCCTGGAAGTCCGCCGGCGGGGGAGCTTCGCCGCCCGATCCAGCCACCTCGTCAGCCGGCGACGCCAGCGTCGGCGCGCGGGCAACCAGCTGCGCATGGTAACGCTGAGCCATCCGTTCGATCGACTCTGAACATTCCAAAGGCATGATCAGCGCCTGCGGATTGAGCAACTGCTCAATGCGGCTGCACAGGATCGGCCAGTCTTCCTGCTTGATCGGAAAATGGCGGCCGAGGTTCAACACCGTGATCTGACGGACCTTGCCACCGATGCGCTCGGTACGCACCAGTCGGTAGGTGACGTAACCTTCACCCGTCGCCTTGTTGCCGGTTCTCGTCTGTCGTATGAACATGCCCACGATCGTACAACAAAAGCAAGAGGTCGAGCGGCCCCGGCAGAACTATTATGGCACTACAAAACGCCAGAAAAACTCCCGATTAGAAAAATCAACAACTTATCATCAAGCCCGGCCTGAAAAGCAGGGAATATGCGCATGGGGTGTTAACAACCGGTTAGGGACTCCTGTACGAGAGAAGAAAAGAGGGAGGACGGCAATGTGGCGCTTGTTGCGGGAAGCGAGCCTGACTCAAGGAAGAGCCGCTCGCGCGTGCTGCGTGAGAAAGTCATGCGACCTTGCCGGCGACTCGCGCCTTGAAGGTCGCTCCGGCGGAGAACTTCGGAACCGTGGTTTCCGGGATGTGAATCTTCTCCCCGGTCTTCGGGTTCTTGCCCTCGCGCGAAGCACGCCCACTGGCCTTGAAGGAACCGAAACCAACCAGAGTCACTGTTTCGCCCTGAGCAACACTGTCCACGATCGTCTCGATCACGGCGTCAAGCGCTTTTGCTGCCGCCGCTTTCGAGAGTTCGCTTCGGGCGGCAATCGCGTCGATCAGTTCGGACTTGTTCATGTTATCTCCTATGGTGGGTGAAGGTCTTCCTCGAGCTGCATGCCCGCATTTCGAGGACGTCTACGAAGGAAAGGAAAAAGATTGCAGGAAGGTGAATTCTGTCACGGAATCCATGGTTGCCAAACAAGTTTTTTCGCGTTTCCAGCTGTCGGCAGCGCCGACAAGAAGGTTTCTGAGGTCTTCGGCGCGACTTTCCTCGCCGTTTGGGACGCCAACAGCGACCGCCGCCGCGCCTGCTTCACCTTCACTCGCCCAGGCGGGCCGCAGAGGCCTCGCGCCGGTGCATGAGCAGCGGCCGCAGGAAGTGGCCGCTATGGCTTTCCTCCACCAGAGCCACACGTTCCGGGGTGCCGACGGCGAGGATTCGTCCGCCGCCGGCACCACCCTCCGGGCCGAGGTCAATCAGCCAGTCGGCCGTCTTGATGACGTCGAGGTTGTGTTCGATGACCACGACCGTATTGCCGTGATCGACGAGGCGGTGCAGCACCGTCAGCAGCATCTCGATATCCTGAAAATGCAGCCCGGTGGTCGGTTCGTCAAGAATATACAGCGTTCTGCCGGTGTCGCGCTTGGAGAGTTCGAGGGCGAGCTTGACGCGCTGCGCTTCGCCGCCCGAAAGAGTCGTCGCCGCCTGACCGAGCGTGATGTAGCTCAGGCCGACGTCAACCAGCGTCTGCAGCTTGCGGGCGACGACCGGCACGGCGTCGAAAAAGGCACGCGCCACCTCGACGGTCATCTGCAGGATCTCGTGAATGTTGCGGCCCTTGTACTGGACTTCGAGCGTTTCCCGGTTGTAGCGCTTGCCGTGGCAGACGTCGCAGGGGACGTAGACATCGGGCAGAAAGTGCATTTCGACCTTGAGCACGCCGTCGCCCTGGCAAGCCTCGCAACGCCCGCCCTTGACGTTGAACGAAAAACGGCCTGGCCCGTAGCCGCGCGAGCGGGATTCCGGGACGCCGGCGAAGAGTTCGCGGATCGGTGTCAGCAGGCCGGTGTAGGTGGCCGGATTGGAGCGTGGCGTACGGCCGATCGGGCTCTGGTCCACGTTGATCACCTTGTCGAAGTGCTCGAGCCCGACGATGCGGTCGTGCTCGGCGGCCTCGCTGCTGGCGCCATAGAGATGCCTGGCGGCTGCCGTGTACAGCGTGTCGTTGATCAGCGTTGACTTGCCCGAACCGGAGACGCCGGTGACGCAGGTGAGCAGGCCAAGCGGGATGTCGACCGAGACGTCCCGGAGGTTGTTGCCGCGCGCACCGATGATCTGCAGCACTCGCCCGGCTTCCGGCTGGCGCCTGACGGCGCGCATGGCGATGCACCGGCGGCCGGCCAGATAGTCACCGGTCAGTGAGGCCGGATTGTCGATGATCGCCTGGGGAACGCCCTCGGCGACGACGTAGCCCCCGTGGACGCCGGCGCCGGGGCCGATGTCGACGACGTAATCGGCGCCGCGAATGGCTTCCTCGTCGTGTTCGACGACGATCACGGTATTGCCGATGTCGCGCAGGCGCTTGAGCGTCTTCAGGAGCCGCTCGTTGTCGCGCTGGTGGAGGCCGATCGACGGTTCGTCGAGGACGTACATGACGCCGGTCAGCCCCGAGCCGATCTGCGAGGCGAGACGGATGCGCTGCGCTTCGCCGCCGGACAGCGTTTCGGCCGAACGGTCGAGCGACAGGTAGTCGAGGCCGACGTCGATCAGGAACTGCAGCCGGCTGACGATTTCCTTGAGCACCTTTTCGGCTATCTGTGCCTTGTTGCCGGGAAGCTGGAGGGCGAGAAAATAGGCGCGCGCTTCGGCGAGAGGCAGGCGATTGATCTCGTGCAGCGTGCGCGCACTCGCGCGCACGCCGACGCGCACGTTGCGCGCCTCTTCGCGCAGGCGACTACCGTGGCAGGCGGGACAGGTCCTGTTGCTGATCAGGCGGGCCAGTTCCTCGCGAACGGCGTTCGAGTCGGTCTCCTTGTAGCGTCGCTCGAGATTGACGACGATGCCTTCGAAGGCATGCTGGCGAACGCTGGGCCGGCCGCGCTCGTTGACGTAGCTGAACGGCAGTTCCTGCCGCCCGGAACCGTAGAGGACGACCTGCCTGACGTTGTCGGGAAGTTCGTCGAATGGCGTGTCGACCGCAAAACCATAGTGCTCGGCGAGCGAGCAGAGCATCTGAAAGTAGAAAGGAGTGCGTCGGTCCCAGCCGCGAATCGCGCCGGCGGCCAGGGACAGCTCGGGCCGGACGACGATGCGCTTCGGGTCGAAGAACTGGATGACGCCCAGACCGTCGCATTTCTGACAGGCGCCCATCGGGCTGTTGAAGGAAAAAATCCGCGGCTCGAGTTCCTGTATGGAATAGGAGCACACCGGGCAGGCGAACTTGGCGGAAAAAAAATGTTCGCGCTCGTTATCCATTTCGTAGGCGATCGCGCGACCGTCGGCGTGGCGCAGCGCGGTTTCGAAGGATTCGGCGAGGCGCTGGCGCAGGTCTTCGCGAACCTTCAACCGATCGACAACGACGTCGACGGTGTGCTTGTGCGTCTTGGCCAGCTTGGGCAGCGCGTCGATCTCGTGGATCTGACCATCGACGCGCAGCCGGGCAAAACCCTGCGCACGCAGTTCGGCAAAGAGCTCGAGCTGCTCACCCTTGCGGTTGGCAACGACCGGCGCCAGGATCATCAGGCGGGTGCCTTCCGGCAACGCCAGGACATGATCGACCATCTGCGAGACGGTTTGCGCTTCCAGCGCCTGCTGGTGTTCGGCGCAGTAGGGCGTACCGGCGCGGGCGAAGAGCAGGCGCAGGTAGTCGTGGATTTCGGTGACCGTGCCGACGGTCGAGCGCGGATTGTGACTGGTCGCCTTCTGCTCGATCGAGATCGCCGGCGACAAGCCCTCGATCAGATCGACGTCGGGCTTTTCCATGCGTTGCAGAAACTGCCTGGCGTAGGCCGACAGGGACTCGACATAGCGCCGCTGCCCCTCGGCGTAGAGCGTGTCGAAGGCGAGCGACGACTTGCCCGAACCGGAAAGACCCGTAATCACGATCAGCCGGTTGCGCGGCAGGTCGAGATTGATGTTCTTCAGGTTATGCGTGCGCGCACCGCGGATGCGTATCTCTCGGGTCTCGTCCATTGGCTGCCGGCCGAAGGGCTGTGGGCAAACCTGCTAATATACGCAATTCCGCAGTCCGGCAGCAAATTCCATGTCCGTCCCGAGCAACGACCGTATGAGCAGCGATGAAAAGCGCGCCGGCATCAGCCTGGCGGCCGTCTTTGCCCTGCGCATGCTGGGCCTCTTCCTGATCCTGCCGGTGTTTGCGATCTATGCCAAGGAGCTTCCTTCCGGCAACGACGTGGCGCTGGTCGGCATTGCGCTCGGCGCCTACGGGCTCACGCAGGCCTGCCTGCAAATCGCCTACGGAGCCGCCTCGGACCGTTTCGGGCGCAAACCGGTGATCGTCTTCGGGCTTGTTGTCTTCGTCGTCGGCAGTTTCGTTGCCGCCTTCGCCGGCGACATCTATATCGTCATCGCCGGTCGTGTGCTGCAGGGTGCCGGCGCCATTTCGGCGGCGGTCACGGCACTCGCCGCCGACCTCACGCGTGAGCAGCATCTGACCAAGGTGATGGCGATGATCGGTTCGTCGATCGGGCTGGTCTTCGCCATCTCGATGGTCGGCGCGCCGCTGCTCTTCGTCAGCATCGGCATGCCCGGCATTTTCGCGCTGACCGGAATTCTCGCCCTGCTGGCCATCTTTGTCGTCCTCCGGGTGGTACCTGCCGCACCCGCGGTACCGCGCCAACCCACCTGGCAGAGTTTTGTCGAAGTTCTCTCGCATCGCCAGTTGCTGCGCCTGAACTTCGGTGTCTTTGCGCTGCACCTGATGCTGACCGCGATGTGGGTGCTGCTGCCGGCCGAGTTGATCAGCACCGGCGGCCTGCCGGTCGCCGAACACTGGAAGGTTTACCTGCCCGCGCTGCTGCTGTCCTTCGTGATCATGGTGCCGGCGATCATCGTCGCCGAGCGCTTCGCGCGCATGAAACTGATCTTCAACGCCGCGATCGTGCTGCTGCTGCTCGTTCAGTTCGGTTTCGGCCTTTTTTCGGCAGGGCTCTACGGACTGGCTTTCTGGCTGACGCTCTTCTTCGTCGCCTTCAACATCCTCGAAGCGACGCAGCCTTCGCTGATTTCGCGGATTGCGCCACCGCACGCCAAGGGCGCGGCGCTCGGCGTGTACAACACCACTCAGGCGCTCGGACTGTTTCTCGGCGGCGTCTTCGGCGGCGTGCTGACCAAGTATGCCGGCCCCGGTGCCGTTTGGGCAGGTGGGGCAGCGCTGGCGCTGGTCTGGCTGATGCTGGGTCTGTCAATGTCGATGCCGCCGCTGCGCGCCCGGCAACAGACTGCCTAAGCCCCTATAATGACGCTTGGCTCTTTTCCTTCACCGTTCAGGGAGGCAACATGGCTTCGGTCAACAAAGTGATTCTCGTCGGCAACCTTGGTGCGGATCCGGAAACCCGCTATTCGGCCAACGGCGACGCGGTTTGCAACATCAGGATGGCGACTACCGACCGCTTCCGTGACAAGGCATCCGGTGAGCTGAAGGACAGCACCGAATGGCACCGCGTCGTCTTCTTCGGCAAGCTGGCCGAGACCGCCGGCCAATATCTCAAGAAGGGCCGCCAGATCTATGTCGAAGGGCGCATCCGGACCAACAAGTGGCAGGACAAGGACGGCAACGAGCGCTACACGACCGAGATCATTGCCAACGAAATGAAGATGCTCGGTAGCCGCGAAGGCATGGGCTCGCCGGCCAGCAGTGAGAGTGAATACGGCGGCAGCATGCCGTCTTCGGCCGCACCGGCCAGCGGTGCGGCACGCTCGGCGCCCGCCAAGAAAACACCGAGTTTTGACGATATGGACGACGACATCCCGTTTTGAGCCTGCCGGAGCCCCAGAAACCCAGGTCACGGACAGCCGGGCCTGGGTTTCTTGTTGTCCAGCGGACGCCGACGTCCTAGCCGGCGAAGTTCTGCTCGGCGAAACGCCAGTTGGCAAGGCTCGCGAGGAAGGTCTCGACGTACTTCGGCCGCAGGTTGCGATAGTCGATGTAGTAGGCGTGCTCCCAGACGTCGATGCAGAGCAAGGCCTTGTCGCCGGTGGTCAGCGGCGTGCCGGCAGCACCCATGTTGACGATGTCCACAGAACCGTCGGCCTTCTTGACCAGCCAGGTCCAGGCAGACCCGAAGTTGCCGACGGCGGACGTCTGGAAAGCCTTGCTGAACTCGGCGAACGAGCCCCATTTGGCGTCGATCGCGGCCGCCAGCGCGCCACCGGGAGCGCCACCGCCATTCGGCGTCAGGCAATTCCAGAAGAAGGTGTGATTCCACACTTGCGCCGAATTGTTGTACACGCCCCCGGCCGGAGCCTTGCGGATGATCGCCTCGAGGTCGAGCGCCTCGTATTCGGTGCCCTTGATCAGATTGTTCAGGTTCGTTACGTAGGCCTGATGGTGTTTAGCGTAGTGGTATTCGAAAGTCTCCCTGGACATGTGCGGAGCAAGGGCGTCCATGGCAAAGGGCAATTGGGGCAGCTGATGTTCCATTTGTGTTCTCCGTGAGGTCGTTATCAGGCGATAGGGATCGGCGAGCGCAGGCGCCTTGCTGTCTTTTTCGGGTCGTTTGACTGCTGGATTCTATTCGGGGCCTGCCTTGCTGGCAATGGCAGCTACAGCCGGGGCCAGGCCACCGTCGGCGAAAACCGCCAGCACCGCGGCATCCGCTCGTCCGCGCTCGAAGAAGACAGCGATCCGCTGGCTTGGTTCCACAGATCGGCTGTCGCGAACGATCCGTCCTCGCTCATCAAGCGCGACACAGTAGCCGCGCGCCAGTACGGCGCCGGGGTTGAGGTGCGCGAGACTGGCCGTCAGCCGCGCGAGGTCAGCACCCTGGCGCTGCGCAGCCTGTTGCCACGCACCGCGCAGCCTCGCCGCCAGCGCTTCGACTTGACCAGTGCGACGCGACGTCTCCGGGCGAGCCAGCAGCAGGCGACGGCTCAGGCCGGCCAGCGCCGTCCGTGCCCGGGCGCTGGCCTGCAGCAGGCCGGCGGCGAGTTGGCGCTGCAGATTGCGCAGAACCTCGCGCTGATGCGCAAGATACTGCGCCGGGTGCTGGAGTCGGCGCGTCAACCAGTCGAGTTGCTGCCCGCGCTGGTTGATCTGCTGTTCGACGCTGCGACGCAGGGCCAGTTGCCGGGCGGCAAGCCGGGCGAGCAGAACGAGCTGCTCGGGGGCTGCCAGCTCCGCGGCGGCGGTAGGCGTCGGCGCACGCTGATCGGCAGCGAAGTCGGCGATCGTGAAGTCCGTCTCGTGGCCAATGCCGCTGACCACCGGAATGGGACAGGCGCGGATGGCACGGGCGACGAGCTCGTCGTTGAAAGCCCACAGGTCCTCCATGCTGCCACCCCCTCGACAGACGATCAGCGTTTCGCACTCCCGGCGCTCGCCAGCGATGCGAATGCTCTCGGCGATCTGGGCCGCGGCGCCTTCGCCCTGCACCAGGGTGGGATAGACGACGATGCCGACCTGTGGTGCGCGGCGCGCGAGCGTGCTCAGGACGTCGCGCAGGGCAGCCGCCTGGAGCGAGGTGACGATGCCGATGCGGCGCGGGAAGCCGGGCAAGGCGCGCTTGCCGGCGCTCGCAAACAATCCCTCGCTTTCGAGCTTCTCTTTGAGACGAAGGAACTTCTCGTAGAGGTTGCCGACGCCGGCCCGACGCGCCGCTTCGACGTTGAGCTGGAAGTCGCCACGCGCCTCGTAGAGCGTCACCAGGACACGCGCCTCGATATGCTGACCATTTTCCAGACGCCAGCCGAGTAGCTGCGTTCGGCTGCGGAACATGACGCAGCGAACCTGCGCCGCGGCGTCCTTGAGCGAGAAGTAGACGTGCCCGGAGGCCGCATGGCTGAGGTTCGACACCTCGCCGGCGACCCAGCACAGAGGAAAGGCCGCTTCGAGTCGCTCGCGCGCGAGGCGGTTGAGAAGGGAGACGGCGATCACCGGGACGAATGCCGGCTGGCCGGTGTCTGGCGAGGGGATGTCGGACATGGATCGCTTTCGATGGGCTGGCGCGGTCAGCGCAGCGCAGGCGTCACGCGCACGCGGATGGCTGGCCAGCGAACGGCGGCCACTGGCCAAGCCAGCCCGGTTCCTGACCGCCGGCGCCGTCCGATGAAACACTCTGCCCTCGCCGCGGAGAGGAAGTACGGGGATGGCGCTCCGCTTTCAAGCGCAACGTGCCTTGCCCAGAGCGAAGAGGCACACCCGGTCCCGACCGGCATTCTTGGCCGCGTAGAGGGCCTTGTCCGCGGCGCGCAGCATGTCGTCTTCACTTTCCATGCCCGCTTCGCGGCTCGCCACGCCGACGCTCACGGATACCTGGATGTCCACGCCACCAACGCTGATCTTCAGGGCCTTGACCATCCGGCGCAGACGGTCGGCCGCCAGCAGGGCCGCCCGCGGATCCGCGTCGTGACACACGAGCAGGAATTCCTCGCCACCAATGCGACTGACGCTGTCATCCTTGCGGGCTGCGCTCTGGATAGCCCTGGCGACTTCCTGCAGGACCCGGTCGCCGACCGCGTGACCATGCCGATCATTGACGGACTTGAAGAAATCGACGTCGATCATCAGCGCCGCCACAGGCTGGCCTGTACGCATGGAGGCGCTCCAGAAGCGGGCCAGCGACTCCATGCCGGCCCGCCGATTGGGCAGATCGGTCAGCAGGTCGGTCATCGCGGCATGTTCGAGGCGGCGGTTGCTGGTGGCCAGCTCAGCCGCGAACTGCTTGAGTTGCGCGCGGTCGCGCTCCCAGGCATCGAGCAGCTTGACGTAGTGCAGCGCCGCGCGCATCCGGGCGCTCAGGGCGCGGACATTCACCGGCTTGGTGACGTAGTCGTCCACGCCCGCCTCGAAGGCCTCGATGATCTTCTCTTCCGTCTCCTCGCCGGTCAGCATGATGACATACATCGACTGTCCCCAGTCGGTGGCACGCAGGGCGCGGCAGAACTCCAGCCCATCCATGACCGGCATCAGCCAGTCGGTGACGACGATCTGGGGCGTCACCTCGAGAGCGAGGGCGAGCCCCTCCCGGCCATTCTCGGCGGTGTGTACGGTGCAGCCGAGAAGGTGCGAGAGCACGCCTTCGGTCATCATGCTGGTGGTGGGATCGTCCTCCACCAGCAACACCACCTGGCGAGTGCCGGTTGCCGCGGTCTCCTGCTCCGGACGCGGCACCGGGGCATTGGCCATGGCATCGAAGGAGGGGAGATGACCAACCGGCACCTTCAGCAACTCGGCCCACTCCTGCCATTGGCGAACCACCTGGTCGAACACCTCACCGAGGGCGGTCGCGTCCAGACCGATCTTGCCGCCAAGGAGCATGAGTTCGGAGATGCTGCCGTGGCGCTCGGTCACTGCCGAGCACCCGAGATCGGCCATGCGGCGCGCCTGGAAAAACAGCTCAACCAGTTGGTAAGGCCGGGAGCCTTCCGCAAAGCCTGACGTCTCCGGCGCCTCATGGTAATAGACGGGCTCCGTGAGGGCCTTGGGGATGCCACAGTCGGCCATGATGGCGACCGTGAATTCGTTGTGGTCCACGCCAAGACGTTCGCGTTCCAGTTCCATCAGCGCCACGCCACGGCACGATTCCGTCAGCAGCTTCGCGTAGTCGGCGGGGTAGACCGTGACCAGAGCCAGCGAGCCGACCTGCGCCAACAATCCACAGGCGAACAGTTCGTCCGGCGAGGCAGCCGGCAGCAAGCGACCCAGTTCCTGGCTGGCGACCGCCATGAACAGGGAATGCGACCAGAAACCCGGATAGTCGAACGAAGGGCAAGGGCCTTCCAGGTATTGGTCGACCAGTGAGAACGCCATTGCCAGCCGACGCACGGTCGCCATGCCCAGGCGCATCACAGCCTCGCTGATGGAAACCACCGGCCGGCCGCGCGCCGCCGCATTGGCAAGGCGCAAGAGGCGGCTGGACAGGGCGGGATCGCTCTGCACCACCCGCGCCACCTCGTCGAGAGTCGTTTCCTCGCGCCGAGTGATTTCCATGATCGCCAAAGCCACGCCCTTCGGGCTGGGGAGTCGACCGCTGAGCCGCAGTTGTCCGATCGTGTTCATGGTTGCCTGCTACTGGTTGGCGATATTGCGGAATGATCGCCGGGGCACGTGAATCAGTCCCTCAGGACGCTGTCCGAGTCAGGCGTTCCGCTCTGGCGCGCCGCCAGGCATCGCTGGCAAACATGGAAACCACCCCGGCAAACAGCCCACCGATCAAGCCCAGCGCCAGTAGCAGGCCCTTTTTCGGGGAGACCGGCTTGTCGGTGACAAAAACCGGCTCTATCGCCCCCGAAGGTTGCGTTGCAGGCGTACTCGCTGCGGCTTCAAGCACCGAAATGATCTGCCGTTGATTGAAGAACTCCGACTCTTTCTGAATGCGCAGGGACGTCATCAACGACAGCTGAGTGAAGCGGTCGTCCTTGATCGCGACGTTCGCCACAGACCTGGTCAGGCTTTCGGTTTCCTTTTCGGCACTTGCCAGCTTCGCCTTGGCGATCATCAGGTCGACCTGCATCTTGTCGATTAGCGGCTTGGCAATTTCCGAATGCCGTCTGGCCAGTTCGGATACCGCCTCCTCGGCAGCTTTCTTGGCATTCTCCGCACTGTCGCCGGTCGCCTTCAATTCAATCAGCGAAAGTGATGCTGCCGCCCGCGGATCGACGGTCGTCTTGAGCACCTGCGCCGACAGAAACTTTGTGCCGGAGCTTGGCGAAGCGCGCAAAGCATCGATCCACGCCTGATCGTCGAGGTGCTCGGCGATAGTCGACTGGAAAGCGGCGGTCTTCATTCGCTCGACAGCATTTGCCGGCGGCTCGACCGGCAGGCTGGGGGCAAGACTCAGCGTGCCACTAATCTGCCCGATCTGGCCGACCTGGACAATGGCCACCGCTTCATACCGCGGTGGCGTCAGCACGATCCCCACTCCGGCAAGGAGCAATCCGATCGCACCGCCACCGACGACATGGCGCCAGCCGCCCCGCAACTTCTGCGACAGGTCAAACACAGTCATCTCCTGGTCCTGCGCGAGTTGGATTTGGTTCATTGGTTCAACTTTCCCGAGCTTTCAATGTACGACGACCTCACCGTGGACGGGTCTGGTCATCGCATGCCACAACAATTCACCGTCGCCGAGCCGGGCCGGGGAGTATTCCTTGACCAATGAAACCAGCAAGGCCAGAGCTTGCTCGTAGTCGAAGCGCCGGCAGGCATCATCCATCACCGCCAGCCGCTCGGCCAGCAACGCCCACGGAAGCTCATGCTCATGCGCCCGCATGATCAGCGGATGCGTCGTTCCTTCGACGTTTTCGCCGATTAGCAACTCTTCGTAGAGCTTCTCGCCGGGGCGCAGACCAACCACTTCGATGGCGATGTCACCATCGGGATGCTCGTCGTCGCGCACCTCAAGGCCGCTCAGGTGAACCATGCGGTAAGCAAGGTCAATGATTTTAACAGGCTTGCCCATGTCCAGAACATAGACTTCGCCACCTTCGCCCATTGATCCCGCTTGAATGACGAGTTGTGCCGCCTCGGGGATGGTCATGAAGTAGCGCGTGATCTCGGCGTGCGTCAGGGTGATCGGGCCGCCGGCAGCGATCTGCCGGCGAAAGAGGGGCACGACCGATCCGGAGGAACCCAGCACATTGCCAAAGCGCACCATGCAAAAGCGCGTGCCTCCACCGCGTCGCGCCAATGCCTGAAGGATGAGCTCGGCAAGCCGCTTGCTGGCGCCCATCACATTGGTTGGACGTACCGCCTTGTCGGTCGAGATCAGAACGAAGGTGCCGACGCCGGCCGCCAGCGCCGCTTCGGCCATCCGCCGCGTGCCTACAGCATTGTTGCGCAGGCCCTCGATCGGATTGTGCTCAACCAGCGGGACATGTTTGTAGGCGGCCGCGTGGTAGACCGTTTGCACTCCGAAACTCTTCATCACTATTTCGTTGCGCTTCTGGTGAAGTACCGAACCCAGTACAGGCACCAGTTCGACGCACGCACTGCCGCCCACGCAGAGCGCGGCCAACTCCTGCTCGATCGAATAGAGGGCAAACTCGGAACGTTCCATCAGGACCAGGCGGCTCGGCCGCAGCTGGACAATCTGTCGGCAGAGTTCCGAGCCGATCGAGCCGCCAGCCCCGGAAACCATTACCACCTTCCCCGTGATGCAGCGACCCAACAATGCCGAGTCGGGCGCCACGGATTCGCGACCCAGCAGGTCCTCGATTTCGACCTCCCGAATGGCGTCGACCGTCACGTGGCCGCTCACCACGTCCGCCATGCCGGGAACCAGCCTGACTTTGCAATGGAGACCCTCGAGGCTACCGATGATCTCCGCCCGGCGTGACCGACTGGCTGAAGGGATGGCCAGCAGCACCTCCTCGATGCGCCCGGCAGACATCAGGGGCATCAACTGATCGGGTGACTGAACCCGCAAACCGGCGACTTCAATTCGCTGCAAAGCCGCATTGTCGTCAACAAAAGCCACCGGCAGGTACTCCCGACCAGCACGCAAGGCGTAAGCCAACTGTGTTCCCGCGCTACCGGCACCATAAATGGCAACCCGTTTGCGCGAATCCTCGGCGCGTTCTGCACGCAGGAAATAGCTGCGCGCCAGGAACCTCGCGGTGCCGACGTAGAGGATGGCCAACATGCAATATATCCCGAGAACTCCACGCGAAAGTCCTGGCGTATGGGTCAGGGCTATGCCGGCCGCCAACAGGACGACCGACAGGGCCACGCCGCCCGTGACCACGAAAACAACCCGGTCCTCCATGAAGCGGATGACTGCCCGATACAGGCCCAGGCGAATGAAGATGGGAATCGCCAGTAGCGGTGCTGCCAGCACCTGCCATCCATAGGTGGCGAAGTCGGGAGTCCACGTTTCGAAGCGCAGCGCCAGCGCCGACCACAAGGCGAGCAGGAGCAGCGCGAAGTCGGTGACGATCGCAACCGCCTGCTTGCGGCCACGCGACAGGGACAAGAAGGCTTTCATCATCTGCGCAAATCCTGGTGACCCCCTGACACCGGCTCTGCTGTCGTAGAAGCCGGCCGATCACGCATTATCGTTCATTCCGCACCATAATCTCGATCATTCTCTGTCAGCACGTCAGTGCGACACGTCCTCACGCCTGAGAACCTTGACGGCGGTCAGCCAGAGGATGTAAATATCGAACGTCAGCGAGGCGCGCTGCAAGTATTCGACATCCAGCCTGACCTTTTCGGGAATCGGCAATTCATCGCGGCCGTTAACCTGAGCCCAACCCGTCAACCCGGGCAGCAAGCGATGCACCCCATACTCGGTACGCAGGGCTACCAGATCCCGCTGATTGAACAACGCCGGTCGTGGCCCGACAAAACTCATGTCACCCACAAGGATGCTCCACAACTGAGGCAATTCGTCGAGGCTGGATCGCCGCAGGAAGGAGCCAATCGGCGTCAGGTACGCCTCCGGATTCTGCAGCAAATGCGTGGCTACGGTCGGCGCACCGACGCGCATGCTGCGAAACTTCGGCATCCGGAAGATGGCATTCCCCTTGCCCACGCGATTCGACCAGTACAGGGCCGGCCCCCTCGAAGTGAGGCGCACGAGGACGGCAACGATCAGAATGGGCAAGGCAAGAACGGTAGCGGCGCACAGACCGAGCAGCAGATCGAAAAAGCGTTTCATCGACATCGCCCGAAAAAGGAAACCACGCTAGCGACGCGCACTCTGCTGCGCCGTCATCCAGTGCGCTGCCGTGCGCCGCAAACCCTCGTCAACGCTAAACGGCGGCGACCAGCCGAGGAGGTGCCGTGTCTTGTCGATGTCCACCTCGAGCGACCCACAGAGCCGCTGCGCGATCCCGGGTCGTCCGAGCAGCGTCGCTGCCAGACGCAAAGCGCCAACCGGTACCGGCAGCAGTCGCGCCGGCCGCCCCAGTGCCTGACCCATCCGCCGCAGCAAAGCCGCCGTTGACAGGTCTTCGGCGTCGGAGACGAGGAAGGTCTGATTGACCGCCGCCGGATGGTCGATGCAGGTCACAATCAGGTCGACAAGATTGTCCAGCGCGACCAAACTCCGCCGATTGGCCGTCACGGCGCCCAGAGGCAAGGGGATACCGCGCCAGAGTGCACGCATCATCGCCAGGAAATTGCCCTTCACCGCCGGCCCATAGACCAGGGGCGGACGGATGATGACCACCGCCATCCCCGTTTCGCGAGCCAGGGCGCGCAGGGCCGCTTCGGCCTCCATCTTGGAAATGCCGTAGGGGTCGAGGGGGCCGGGCGCCTGATCGGCCGTGAAAGGCCTGCCTGGGTCGGTCTGCTCGCCGTTGACCTTGATCGAGCTGAGAAAGACGAAGCGCCTGACGCCGGCTGCCGCCGCCTGTCTCGCCAATTGCAGGCTGCCCTCGACGTTGATGCGCCGGAACTCGGCCAGCGGATCCACGGCATCATCGTTCATGACGTGTACGCGTGCAGCGCAGTGCACCACCGCGACGACCCCGGCCATCGCTGCCGACCAATCGGCAGTAGCCGACAATTCTCCCCGCACGACGTCCACACCGTCGACTGGGCTTTCGCCTGCCGTATTGCGGACGGCGATCCTGATCGGGCAACTCTTGATCAAGGCCGCGCACAATGCTCTGCCGACGAAACCCGTCGCCCCGGTGACCAGGATCATTCGCTCACCTCCTGCCACTCCGGCTTGCCTTCCGCGAGGCAGGTGAACGCGGACAGCAGGCGCGATATCAGTGTCGCCCGGTCGAATTCCGCCTGGCTCAGCGCCGCGCCGCGCGCGCCCATGGCCATCAACTCATGGCGTTGCCTGCCGGCGAGTTCGCGCACCGCCGCTGCCAGCGCCCGCCCATCCCCGGCCGGGCACGCCACTCCAGCGCCGCAACGACGGACGATGTCAGCTCCCTCGCCATTGAGCATGGCAAGAACGGGAATCCCGGCCGCCAGATAGGACTGCAGCTTGCCCGGGATGGTCATGGCAAAGATCGGCTTGTCCTGCAGCGACATGAGGAGTGCGTCGGCGTGCTTATAGAAAGACGGCATGCGCTCGACCGGATGCCGCCCCAGCAAGAGGAAACTCTCGCCCAGACCACGCCGCTCCACCTCTGCCTTGACCCACTCGGACGCCCGGCCATCGCCGACGATCAGCCAGCGGACCTTCCGGTCGTGCTTCACGATCTCCGCCGCGTCGAGGATTGCCGGAAAATCCTGCGCGTCACCCATGTTGCCGGCAAACATGACGCTGAACACACCCTCGGCAGCCGGCACCTCGGCGGCGGGCTGCACGGCCGAAAGAGCGAAGTCCGAATCGGACCAACTCGGGAAATACTCCACACGCTTGTCGCCAGCGCAGTATTTCCGGATTTGCGGGATGAAGCTTCTCGACTGTGCCAACACCAGATCACAGCGATTGTAGATGAAGGACACCAGCCGGCCGACGAGCTTGAGGACGGCAGGCGAACGCACCACACCCAATGCCTCCAGTGTTTCCGGCCACAGGTCGAGAACCCAGAAGGCCACCGGAGCCCGCTTCAACGCCCGCAACAGCACGGCCGGCAAACCCACGGTGATCGGTGACGGCTCGAAAACGAATATCACGTCAAAAGTCTGCCCCCGGAGTCTCCATGCCCCGAGCACGCTGGCGCTCAGCGCGAAGCTCAAGTAATTGAGCAGGAGACGCAACCCGCCGCTTCCCCGCGGCAGCAGCGGCACGCGCACGACCTTTGCCGCCGCATACTCGGAATAGTCGGCCGGGTTGCTGCGGAACTCCGGGAAAACCTCGCCGGAAGGATAGTTGGGGTAACCCGTGAGCACGGTTACCTGATGGCCCCTGGCGCCCAGTTCCGACACGAGATCGTTGACCCGGAAGTTCTCGGGCCAGAAATACTGGCTAACGACGAGTATGCGCACGACCGGATCTCTTCAATAGCGCTTCCATACCACGCGGCCGACATAGTCGGCGTAGCTGTGAATCAACCTCACGACCTTTTCCGAAACATTGGGCATGCTGTAGTCGGCGACGGGGCGCACGCAGCGAGCACTACTGCTGCTGAACTCCGCCTCCAGAATCTGCAAGGCCTGCATGGTGCGCACTTCCTCGAGGCCCACCATCATCACCGCGGCTTCCTCCATACCCTCCGGCCGTTCATGTGCCTCGCGGATGTTGAGCGCCGCGAAACCGAGAATGGACGATTCCTCGGTAATGGTGCCGCTGTCCGAGAGCACGGCCTTGGCCATCATCTGCAGTTTGTTGTAGTCCTTGAAGCCCAGCGGCTTCAGCAAGCGCACCAGCGGATGGAACAGGACCCCCATGGCGTCTACCCGCTTTTGCGTACGCGGATGGGTGGAAACGATTACCGGGTAACCATAATGCTCGGCAATACGATTGAGTACCCCCACCAGCTTGCCGAAGTTCTTTTCCGAATCGACGTTTTCCTCGCGGTGTGCGCTGACGACGAAAAACCGGCCGGCTTCCAGCTGCAGGCGCGTCAGCACATCCGACTCCTCGATTCCCTGCCGATAGTAAGTCAGGACTTCAAACATCGGGCTACCGGTTTTGATCACCGTGTCCGGCGCCAGCCCCTCACGCAGTAGATAGTCACGGGCAATCGTGCTGTAGGTCAGATTGATATCGGCCGTATGGTCGACGATGCGGCGGTTGATCTCTTCCGGAACGCGCATGTCGAAGCAACGGTTGCCGGCCTCCATGTGAAAAACGGGAATCTTCCGGCGCTTCGCCGGGATCACCGCCATGCAGCTATTGGTGTCGCCCAGCACCAGCATGGCATCCGGATTTTCCGCTGCCAGGACGCCGTCGACGGCGATGATGACCTTGCCGATCGTTTCCGCGCCGGTCGCGCCGGCGGCGTTGAGAAAGTGGTCCGGCCTGCGTATCCCCAAATCATCGAAGAAGATCTGGTTGAGCTCGTAATCGTAGTTCTGTCCGGTATGCACCAGGACGTGCTCGCAATGCTCGTCGAGTTTGGCCAGCACGCGCGACAGGCGAATGATTTCCGGCCGCGTGCCGACGACAGTGAGGACTTTCATCTTCTTCATGTCAGACCTTGCTGGCAATCGTATCGGGTTTGGCGCGATCGAAGATCTCGTTCGCCCACAGCATCACGACCATTTCCTCGCCACCGATATTGGTAATGTCGTGCGCCCAGCCGGGAACGGTTTCCACCACTTGCGGCCTGTCGCCCGAGGTGAATACCTCGTAGCACTCGTTGGTGACGATATGGCGGAAGCCAAAGCGTGCCTCGCCCTTGATGACAAGGAACTTCTCCGTCTTCGTGTGGTGGTAATGGCCGCCGCGCGTGACGCCCGGATGGGCCGTGAAATAGGAAAACTGACCGCTGTCCGGGGTCTTGAGCATTTCGACGAAGACACCGCGCTCGTCAGCGTGGCGCGACAGCTCGTAAGCGAAGCTTGCCGGCGGCAGGTAGCTCACGTAGCTTGCATACAAGGCGCGCACCAGACCGGTGCCGACGCGCTCCGTAAGCAGCGAGTTCCGGCAGTTCCGGAAGGCGCAGAGCTGGTCCGCCAGATCCCCCAGCCGGATGGTGTACTCCGGCTGCACGCGTGCGCGCCGCACACCGGGGAGGTCAGCGGCGAGAGCCGCCAGAAAATCGGCCACGACATCGTCCACATACACGAGGCTGAGTTGAGCGGTTGGGTCGTTGATCTGGATCGGCAGATCATTGGCCAGGTTATGGCAGAAGGTGGCCACCACCGAGTTATAGTTGGGCCGGCACCACTTGCCAAACACATTGGGCAGGCGATAGATGGTGACCGGATTTCCCGTCCGACCGGCCAACTGCTCGGTGTACTCCTCGGCAGCACGCTTGCTTTGGCCGTAGGGGTTGGTGAGTTCCGCCTGAATCGATGAGGCGACGACCAGGGGAATCTTGCGGCCTGTGTCGGCGATGAAGTCGCACAGCCGCGCCGTCAGGTCCGCATTCCCCTCGGCGAATTCCTCAACGTTGGTGGGGCGGTTGACTCCCGCCAGATGGATGACGGCGTCGGCCATTTTCACCCGCTCGTCGAGGTCCGTCAGGGAATCTTCCCGGTCGAAGCCGATGACTTCATACCCGTCGAGTTCGCCGAGGCGAACCGCGAGGTTCTTGCCGATGAAACCGTTCGAGCCGGTAATCAGAACACGCATCGTCACTCCTCGGGCGAAATGTTGTCACCACGGGCGATGGCCTGCATGAAGGAAAGCCTGAGCAGGAGTTCCTGCATGCCCACCACGTCCAGACGTGCGGTGTTGTGCGAGTTGTAGTCCTCGGCTTCCGAGATCCGCGTCTCGCCCTGCTCGACGAACTTGCCATAGTTGAGGTCGCGCAAGTCCGGGGGAACGCGGAAATACCCACCGAGGTCCTCGGACGCCACGCGCTCCTCACGACTCAACAGCGCCTCGTAGAGTTTTTCGCCGTGTCGGGTGCCAATCACCCGAATCTCGTGATTCTCCGCCCCCATCAGCTTACCGAGAGCCTTGGCCAGCGTCTCGATCGTTGCCGCGGGTGCCTTTTGCACGAATATGTCGCCCGGGTTGCCGTGCTCGAAGGCATAGAGGACCAGTTCGACGGCGTCGTCGAGCGTCATCATGAAGCGCGTCATCGACGGATCGGTGATGGTGATGGGCAGGCCGGCGCGGATCTGCTCGATGAACAAGGGGATCACCGAACCCCGCGAAGCCATGACATTACCGTAGCGGGTGCCGCAGATCACGGTCGCGCAACTTGCCCTGGACTTGGCAACCATCACCTTTTCCATCATCGCCTTGGAAATACCCATGGCGTTGATCGGATAAACGGCCTTGTCCGTACTCAAGCACACCACCCGCTGCACGCTTGACGACACGGCGGCCTCGAGGACGTTCTCGGTGCCGAGGACATTGGTCTTCACCGCTTCGAGCGGATGAAACTCGCAGGACGGAACCTGCTTGAGCGCGGCTGCATGGAAAATGTAATCGACGCCGCGTACTGCACTCAAGACCGACTGGTAATCCCTGACGTCGCCGATGTAGAACTTCAACTTCGGATCCTGATAGCGCTTGCGCATGTCATCCTGCTTCTTCTCGTCGCGACTGAAGATGCGGATTTCCGCCAGGTCGGATCGGGCAAAGCGGCGCAGGACCGCATTGCCGAACGAGCCGGTACCGCCGGTAATCAGTAGAGTCTTGTTGGCAAACATGAATATCTCTTCATCAAGGTAAGTTTGGGAGCGTCAACCCAACGCGCTTTTCACCAAGTCGTCGCGTTGGGCGAGGGTGGGATAGTTGATCAGGACGGCCTTGTACACGCCCTTGAAGACGAACAGGCTCCCTGCCGATGCTCCGATGACGCCACATGTGCGGATCAGAGACTCGAGGTCGGTCAGGGCACCGGCACCCCCGAGAATGGTGATGGGAATGTTCACCAGTTGCCTGACCTTCTGCGCCAGCGCCAGGTCATATCCCTTCATCTGCCCGTCGCGGTCGATCGAGTTGATCACCAGTTCGCCGGCGCCATGCTTCTCCGCGAGAAGAGCGAGATCGGAGACGCTCCGCTTGGTGTTCCTTTGCGCGTTTTGCGTGAAGACGTCGTAGTCCCCTCCCAGCATCCGCTTCTTGACGTCGAGAACCACCACCACGCTTTGACGACCGATCTCGTCGGCGATCCGACTGATCAGGTCCGGGCTGTCCACGGCGGCCGAACTGATTGCGACCTTCTCGACCCCCAGGCCGATGATCTGCTTCGCCTGCTCGGCCGTCTTGATGCCCCCGCCGTAGCAGAGAGGCATCCTGCACTCGGCAGCCAGATTGGCGATCAGGCGGTAGTCGGGCTCGGCCTTGTTGGCCGTCGCATCAATGTCGAGAACGGTGAGTTCGTCCACCTCCTTCTCGTTGAAGATCTTTACCGCGTTGATCGGGTCGCCGACATATTTTGGTGCCTTGAAGCCGACGGTCTTGACCAGGCCACCCTTGTGGACCAGCAGGCAGGGAATGATTCTTGGGCGCAGCATCTCAGAGTTCCGCAAAATTCTTCAGCAGTGTGGCGCCGAAGTGGTGGCTCTTCTCGGGGTGGAACTGCACGCCATAGACCTGACCGGCGGCGACTGCGCAACAGAAATCAAGGCCGTACCCTGCGGTCGCTGCCACGTGTTCGGGCTGGTCGCATTCGAAGAAGTAGGAGTGCAGGAAGTAGAAGCGCGCGTCCGCTGCCAGCCCGGCAAAGACGTGCGAGGCACTCTGGACATGCACGTCGTTCCAGCCCATGTGCGGCAAGGGCAGGGCCGCGGAGCCCTCGGCGGACCGGAAGGAGCGGACTCGCCCGGGAACCCAGCCCAGGCCGGACAGGCTTCCCTCCTCGCTGCTGCGCGCCAGTATCTGCATACCGACGCAGATACCCAGCACCGGCACCCCGTCATCCATGACCAAGGACTCGAGGGCAGGACGCATGCCCGATTGGTCGAGCAACTCCATCGCATGGTCGAAGGCGCCGACCCCGGGGAGAATCAGTTTCCCGGCTCCCTCGAGGTCAGCCGCGGTCCTCGCCCTGACGGCCTCGAAACCGAGACGCTTGTACATGGTGAGGAACGCCTGGACATTCCCCAGGCCGTAATCGACGACGTGAATCATCGGAACAACCTTCGCTCAAGACCCAGGCGCCGCATGACGTTTGCCCCGGCACCAATCAGCCAGCGCTTGTTCCGGTAGTCGCGGTAGGTCCGGTTCTCACCGGCGAAGATCTGCTGCAGCTCATCGACCCGGAGATCCAGCTTGTTGGCGACGTACTCGAACTCCTGCGTCAGGAAATGCTCGTCCATTTCTGGTTGGGCGATACGCTGCAAAGCCGCATCGCGAGTCATCTGCCCGGTCATGATG
>AATN01000117.1_pt1 | contig 20950 bp, 18 predicted proteins | sample 270648 | NCBI WGS metagenome assembly AATN01 (sample SAMN02954269, study PRJNA17659) | bioreactor sludge metagenome | biome: terrestrial; feature: bioreactor; material: sludge; isolation source: Enhanced Biological Phosphorus Removal (EBPR) bioreactor sludge | place: Australia: Brisbane, Queensland
ATCACTCACTGCCACTGCTCAAACGCCAGGAGCGGTGTTGCATCGTGACCCTGTCGTCGCAGGGGGCACTGATGCCGGTACCGTGGATGGCATGCTACGCGGCTTCAAAGTCCTTCGTTCACTCGCTTGGCCTCGCTCTGTCGCACGAGCTTGAGGGAACCTCTGTTCGTTGGATAACCGCTATCCCGGCACATTCGGAGACCTCTGCGATGGACTCCCTGGAGCTTTCCCCGGAGCAGCGTCGGCAGATCCCGAGAGGCCGCGCTCCGGACGAGATCGCCGAACTGGTCGTCAAGGCCATCGCGTCCGGTTCGGCAGGCGTTGTCACCAATGTCCCCTTCTTTGGCGCGTTTCGCCTGCTGATGGGCGCAGTGCCGGCAGGCTTCCTGCTGAAGCAGTCCGGCAAGATGTTTGCCTTCTTGAGCCGCGGGGCGAGGTTTCCCCGAGACGCGGACGGTCACCGGACTGTGGCGCGGTCCGCCGGCGAGGACGATGGCCAGCAGGGACCTGCCTGACGCCGGCCGGACGACGGTTGTTCACATGCGGGGTCGGATTCCTGCCGGGCGAGCGGCCGGATAGATTCGGCTGGGCTTGGCTGGGGGAATCACTTTCCCAACCCTCAGCCAATTCCCAGCGCCTCCTGCACGACTTGCGCGGCGCGCACCGCGAGTTGCCGCGTGTCCATGCCCGCGAGCGAAGATTTCGTGAGTGCGCCAATCGCCCCCAGGCTGTCCCGGGTGTTGTGCTCGAGGTCTCCCTGCGCACGGGCGCCGGCCACCGTATCGGTCACGTCCACGCCCTCCTGCTTGAGCGTGATGGCCATGAAGGCATCGCCCATGTTCTCCTGGAAGTTCCGATAATCGGCGCGGGACTTGATGGCCTGAAACGACTGACGCACCGCGTCCGCATCGTAATAGAGGCCATCGTCGCCGGCGCGAACGCACGCCTGCAGCGCATCGAGCTTGTCCGCCTCGCCGAGCATCAGCTGGCGCACGTCGGGATGCGCGATGGCACCCTCGTCGCTGCCTGCCCATTCTCGAATGGCGTCACCGGCCGTCCCCGTGCGATCGTCGAGCGCGGCGACCGAGACGCCCCAGGCATCGGCACCGGACTGCTCGGCGTGGTGTACCACCATGTGGCCCGCCTCGTGCAGCAGTGTCATGCGCTCGGTCTGGCGGAGCTCGTCAGCGCCAAAGAGGCGGCGAAGGTCGCCGAAGGCGCCTTGCATGACGTGGTTGTTCGCGGTGTTGAAGGCGATGAGCGCGAAGCGTTCCTTGTTGCCCGTCTCCGGATCGACGCCGGTTGCCGCCAGAGCGGCCGCCGGCGCCATGTCCTGGCCGACGAGCATCTTGTTTCTGGCCACGCCACGCGCGAAACGCCTGCCCTCCTGGGCGCTACCGTTGACGTGCGCACGCGCGAAGCGTTTCGCCAGAGTCGAGACGCTTGCCGAATCATTCACGTCCATGTCCACGAACGTCAGGCCGAACTGCGCACCAACCGTACGTTGGAGCTCGGCGAGTTCCCGCTGGCGTGCGGCCGGCGAGAAGAGTCGCGCGGTATCGAGCGGCGGCGGCACCCTCCGCCGCGCTGGCGGACCGATGGTGGCCGGAGCCGGTGCGCCGGCGTCGGGCCTCGTGGCGGACACTCGCTTCATGCGCGGGCGGCCGCCGCTGGGGCGACGCCGGGCCGGCCGTGTTTGCCTTGTCGGCAAGGCGCGCGCTGCGCGGGGAAAGCGGGGCAAGCGGGGCGATGGCGGGTTGGACCCAGTTTCTGTGGGGGCCGTGCGCGTGTGCCCCTGATGGACTCGGACCTCGGAAGCAAGGTGGTCTCCTGGCGGGGCCCTGGCGTCCTACTCGGAATGCGCCGAGAGGAGGACTTTCGGTGCGAGTTCGACATGCTGCCTTTCGTTGCCCAGCCAGATCACCCCATCCTGAACGGTGCATTGCAGGCGCATGGTACGTTCCGCCAGGCCGGCCAGCGATTGTCCTTCCCCGGGACTCAGGGAGAGCACGCGCAGATTCTGTTGGGTCGTGAGCTTCTCGGAATTCTGCCGCCACCAGATGTCGGCGGCCCGACCGCCATAGCTGACGACCGTCACCCTGCGAGAGCCGTTGCAGGCGCGGCGAATGCTCTTCTCGGCCGGCAGGCCAACATCGATCCAGCACTCGATGTTGCCCGTCGCATCGATATCCCAGAGGTCCGCCTCATCGTCGGTTGACAGGCCACGCCCGAAGACCAGCGTTGCCGAGGCGTGCAGGATGAAGGCCAGCAGACGGATCATCATTCGCTCGTCGGTTTCCGACGGATGACGGGCGATCGTCAGCGCATAGTCCGAGAAATGCCCCCGGTCGAGGTCGGCAAGTTGAAGATCCACCTTGAAGACGGTTGATTTGATTGCCATGGGGCACCCGGGAAAAAGTCCAGTATCGCACGTCGGCCTGCCCGCGCCGGGGACAGTCGCTGCAAGGATCGTGGCGGCTTGGCTCGTCTGCGCGCTTTCGGCACCCTGCCGGGCAGCGTTCCGGTCCGTGCTTCACTGAGGCTTGCGCGTCTGCACCTCAGCCCACAGGGCCCTGGCAAACGCCTTCCAGGCCGGGCCGCCGTGGCTTTCGATGCCGACGCCCGCACTTTCCTCCATCGTCCTCAGCATGAGTGCCGCGAGACCGAACAGGTCGACCTTGGCCATCAGCCTGTGGTCGACGGGGCCGGACTCGGCGAGTCTGATGTCGCTGGCCGAGTGGTCCAGGGCTTCCCTGGCCAAGGCGCGCACCTGAACGTCGTCCGTCCAGTCGACCCCGAGAGCAAGGCCCTTCCTCTCGATCTCGAGCTCGATCTCCCTGGTGTCTGCGGCATAATCCTCGAAACCAGCCATCGTGTTCTCCATTCAGTCGAAATCCCTACTCTCCAGGGGACCGGTGTGGCCCCGGATCGTTCGCAATGGCCATCAATGCGGCGGCCCTGCGGCGCCGATCGGCTGAGTAGCGGGGTTCGATCGGCGCGGATGCCTGTTGCGGCGCTGGTTACGTACGGCGCAGCAACTCGGCCTGTCAGCAGACTACACCGGCGGCGGTGCTTCGCGGTCGCCTTCGCCAGCATGCGGATCGCCGCAACCGTCATGTCCGAGCGTCGGAGTGTCTCAGTTTTGCATCGTCGACACGCAGGGGAGCGTGCAAGCCGCCAATCGGGGTTGACAGGGCTCCCTCAACGCGGGGAACAATAGCACAAGCTTACATGGCCTTGGCCGACATAGTTGAAGTTGCTTGTGACGATTGGTGGCCGGGGGTGAAGCTCGTGCTGATCAGCACGCTGGGCGCTCAACAACTGCGCCGGCATGGCCGGCGCCAACGCGCTTGCTGGCCGCCAGTGGCCAGATGGGCTCGCTTCAGTGGGAGAAAGTCATGGATTTTCTGGATGACCGCGCAGCTCGGTTCTCTCCCGGTTCGGCAGGCAACTTCTCGATTCCCGATTCCTCGGAGATGGAGTTCCTCCGCCGGCAGGTGGCCACGATCGAAGCGTATGTGGAGCACTTTCCCTCGGATGAGCGGGACTTTCACGCGTTGGCATGGATCGAAGCCCATGCCAGCGAGTATCGCCATGAGTGGCAGACGCAGGCGGCGGCCGGACGGCCAGTGCCAGCAGAGCCTCCCCGTCGGGTACCCCCTTCCTCATCGACAAGAGTGTGATGGCAGCGAGCCAAATCAAGGACCGACTCGACTGTTCGATGCGACGGCGGCGCAAGCGAACTGCTCTGCGCAAGGCGCCCGATCAGTGCATCACGTTCTCGGGCGCCTGCGGTATCAGCGCCATCCGCCATCCGCAATGCGGCAATGCGATGGGCTGGCCTCCTACTTGGTCATGACGAGAGCCGGCGGCTGCCAGGTACCCTCTCCTGCCGGCAGGATCGACGGCGGCGTTTCCTTCGGCCAGTAGAGGCGCATCACCAGATAGATTTCGCCGTCCGGCGCCGGCAGCCAGTTGGCTTCCTTGTCCTTGCCCGGCGAATCCTTCTGGATGTAGAGCGTAAGCGAACCGTCCTTGTTCTTCTTCATGCCCGACATCATCGGCGAATTGATCAGGTAGCGGTTGATCGGGTTCTTGACCAGCAGCTGGTTCTTGGCGTCGTACATGGTGACTGACCAGAAGGCGTTGACCGGCGGGAACTGATCCTTGGCGAAGCCCAGGGTGTAGTTGTGCTTCGAACCGTCGAGCACCGTACCGTCTGCCAGGGTCTTGGCCATCGGATACATGGCCTCTTCGGCGTTGTTGCCGTAGATGCCGGCCCGTGCCGCGGCTGCCCGCAGCAGCCAGTCGCCGTTGTAGAAGGCGCGGTCGCCGAACAGGGAGCTTATATGCCAGCCGTTGATCGTCTTGCCGAGGCTGGCGACTTTCTCGCTGACCTTCTTGTCGCCTTCCTTCATGCCGAGCAGGATTGCGGCCTTGTGTTCGAGCGAGAGATCCTTGAAGGCGAACTTCTTGCCGGGGCCGATGCCGATGCTGGCCAGCTTGGCGCGGATCGCTTCTTCCTCAGGGCCGGCCGGGGCGAACTGCAGCGCGAGGTCGAGATAGTCGAAGAACTCGGTCTTGACCAGATTCTTGTCGAACTTCGGCCAGTCGACCGCAGCGGCGGCGGGCGGCGCCGGCTGGTTCAGGAATGCCGACAGCGGCTGAATCTTGTAGCCGGCCTGGACTGCCTCGACGTTGGGCATGTCCTTCGCGTCGACAAGCTGCGTACGGAACGCGGCGAGCGAGAAGTCGGTGGTCGAGTGGAACACCCTGTTGATCCCCTGCGGGGTCTCGCCCTTCCAGCGCGGGCCGACGATCAAGTAATCGCCGGCTTCGCTGCCGGTGGCGCGGCTGCCGATGTAGCCGTAGTTGAAGGTGTTGCCGTCGTTGAGCATCACCGAGTAGTAACGCTTGGGATCGACGGCCGGCACCGAAATCACGACCGGTTCGGCACGCAGATCGAGCCAGGCCAGCGAATAGGGAGTGTCGCTGTTGGGCGTCGGGATCGCCGTGTCTTCATAGGTGAAGACACGATGCTCGTTGTAGATGTTATTGAAAGGCGCCTTCCATTGCCCCGAGTTCTTGTCGAGGACGTACTCGTACATGACGCCGTAGTTCATGATGAGCGGCAGGCCGTAAACGAAGCCTTCCTCGGCGATGGCCTTGACTTCCGCGATGCCGGGGACGTGGATTTCGGCCTTCTTGTCGGCCACCTGGGCGGCGGCGACCGGGTCGGCCTTCTTTGCGCAGCCGGGAAGCCCGATTGCGGCGATGGCGCCGCAAAGCAGGGCGGTTAGCGTGATGTGCCTTGCTGGATGTGGATGCATTTGATTTTTCTCCATGGTTGCCTGCATGCGCGACAGATGCGGTCGATGACGCCGTTGAATACTGCCAAATCCGTTGCGTCCTCGCAATTGGCGTTCGACACTGGTGTTCGACACTTGGCTGGAACTTGAGCTGACCAACAGCAACCATACTCTCTTGACTACCGATGGCGGAGCAATGAATGCCGGATAGCAGCCGATCTTTCGCGGGTTGTTCTTGGGTCAGCTTGGCCGAGTCGCTGGCTTGGGCTTTTCGGCAGGTTTCCGAAACAGGCCGCCGTTCGGATGAATGCCCGGTGGGATAGGCGACCGTCCGCAACTGGCCGCAAGCTGCCCCACATCGATACGCCTTGGGCACCAACTTGCTTAGCCTCTGCCTCTCCTGCGCAACCAACGCGAGACCGGCGTCCTGTGTCTTTGGGCAGCGGCTCGCCCGACAGTTGGGATCTGCGAACACCGCGACCATTACCTTGCCCATACTTGCCAATGATGCGCTGGTAGCGGCCATGGTGGACGGCGTCGGTCAGGGCTTCGGCCGTGGGCGTGAAGGCGCGGCGGAGCAGGGCGCCAGAGTGCGACTGGCTGTCGGTGCGACACGAAACCACATGAAGCGGCGAGGCGGCATTTCGACGATTGCACTCGACGGCCGCCTGGCGTCAAGACGCGTTCCTGACCTGCATTGCGACGGCAGCAGCCCATCCTTCGTCACGACTCGCCGATATCGGGCCGATCGGTCTTGCCGGCCCGGGGCACACCGTCATGACGCGCGTCCTCAGCTCCCGTACTGCTGGTGTGTAGCCCCGGCAGTTCCTGATCTGTCAGCCTCGAAAGACCACTCGATTTCGCCCTTCTTCCTTGGCCACATACAAACGCCGATCGGCTACCCGTACCAGCTCTTCGACAGTGATCTCCCCCACCGCCGCCAACTGGCTGGCCGCTACCAAGCCGACCGAGACGGTCACCGGAATCCGCTCTCGATTGAAAACAAAATCGGCGTTGGCCACCGCCAGCCGCAGCCGCTCGGCAAACTGCAGGCCGTTCTGCAAGCCGCCGATGGAGAATCCGTAGAACTCCTCGCCTCCATAGCGGCCGATCTCATCCTCATGCCGCTTGGTGGCCCGCATCACCTCCGCGAAGCCGAGCAAGACATGGTCCCCGGCCTGATGGCCATGGGTGTCGTTCACCGCCTTGAAGTGATCCAGGTCCAACAACAGAAAGACAAAGTCGTTGATGTGACCGCGGTGGAGATTGCCGATATTGATCTCGATGATCCGTTGGAGTATGGTGCGTTTCGGCAGCTTGGTCAGTTCGTCGAAATAGCCGATTTTCTCCAGCAGCTCCTTCTGCTCCATCTCCTTGGTGACCTCGGTCAGGCAGCCAATGGAGAGACAGATCCGGTCCTCGACAAAGACCTCGATGTTGGCCTGGTCCTTCAGCCAGATCGTCTTTCCTCCCGGCAAGGCCAGCTGATAGACGAACTCGACCGCCCCCGCCTTCTTCACCTCCTCGCGCAAGCCGTCCTGAGCGCCACGCAACTCGGCCCGCGTGACGATCTCCTCCTCGACCTTGTGCTCCCGCTCCGCGTACCGGTAGAGCCGCCGATCGACGATACTCTGCCGAAAGACCTCGTCGACTTCCCCCCGATTGCAGCCGAGAAGGGCGAGAAACCGCGCTCCGACATGTTCATACCAGATGATCTTCTCGTGCTCGCGCCAGGCGGCGATATAGGGGATGATCGGCGAGGAAATCTTCTCCAAGGCTGCCATGGCGGTGACGCATTCCGTCAGCCGCTGGCACAGCCGCGGCGAAAACCCGCCCGCGAGAATCTTGCCGCCCGGCCCGGCCAAATCGCTTGCCCTTGTGTGCCCTTCGCTGTTGCTCATGATCATCCCCTCCGTTTTCTCGCCGGCTCCGGCTGCCAGGGCGGCGCCGGCCTTGAAGAGTATAGCGCCCACGGTCGATTACCTGCCGGCTGCCACCAGACGTGCGTTCAGCTTCGACCAGCGCCATAGCAGGGGCTGTTCAATCTCTGGCGCCTGTCGGCCGGAAACCGTTCGGTGAACTCCACGTCTGCACCATTGGAAAAAGCCGAGCACAGAATTCTTGTTGCACGCGCGCGAGGTGCGGCGAGTAGCGGCCGACGACGGCCAGATCGCCGATGGCGAGTTGCAGCGTAACCGGGCGCGAGAGCGTTATGGCGTCACGGAGACGTGGTGACCCAGGGTAACGCGATGCTTGTGAATCTGCTTCACAAAAATTGCGTCTGCGCTGCAGCCAGCAGGCGGAATCATCGGACTCTCTCCAGAGCCTGCGGTGTAAAGTAGCAAGCCTGCGCCGTCTGGCATCACAAACCAAGAAGCCGGCTCATGGCCATCAAGAAATCCGACTGGACAAAGTGGGGCGGCTGCAGCCACCGGAGCGGGACCATTCGCCTGAATACCGAGTTGGTCAAGAAGCCCAGGGTCTTGCTTGAGTACGTCGTCGTACACGAAATGCTTCATCTCCTTGAGCCGACGCATGGCGAGCGCTTCGTGGCGCTTCTGGATCGGCACTGCCCGAGTTGGCGGGAGGCGCGTGCGGAACTGAATGAGTTGCCGCTGGCTGCGGAACGATGGAATGAGAGGTAGCTGAAGGCGGCATTTTAGCGGGCAAGCAGGCGTTGGCGGGCTGGCCGCTCCAGACCATGAGCGGCCGCTGAGTTCTGGTGTCTTGCTGACGGACACCGCGCCGCAAAGGTCATTCGTCACTCGAACGACTCAACGGCCAGTCTTTGTGTCAAGCGGTCGCCTGGGCAGCCAGATCACTGCCAGCCTCTCGGCCAATTTCGTCACACAAGCAGCGCTGAGCGAGGGGTAGGTGTCCAACAGCCAGCAGACCATGGGCGATTGAGCGGATAGCTCATCGGCTATTCCGGTCTGAGGAAACTACCTCGCACTTCAATTGTCGCAGTGTGGGAACTGACCCTATTGTCATGCAAGCCAAGCCTTGCAGTTTAATCGGACAGATCGACATGAGGGACAGTGTGCGAGTTTTTGACCTCGAGGGCTTATCTTGGAAACGACCTTCTTATGGATTTTGTCTGCTGCCCTGATTTTGTTGGGCCTGGCGGGCACCGTGCTGCCCGTGCTGCCGGGGTCCGTGTTGGTTTGGGGTGGCATCGTGCTCGGCGCGTGGATAGATGACTTCACTCGTGTGGGCATGACCACCGTGGTGGTGGTCAGTGTGCTGGCAGTATTGGCCTGGGGTCTGGACTATGTAGCCGGGCTCATGGGAGCCAAGAAAGCCGGTGCCAGCAAAATGGCCCTGATGGGCGCGGCGGTGGGCACGGTGCTCGGACTTTTCATGGGTTTGGTGGGTGTGCTCTTCATGCCCCTGGCCGGTGCCGCCGTGGGCGAGTACCTGGCGCAGAAAGACCAAGCGCGCGCCGTCAAAGTCGGCGTCGCCACTTGGGTCGGGATCATGGTGGGGCTCATCGCCAAAGTGGTGCTGGCTTTCATCATGGTGGGCATTTTTGGCGCGGCCTTGCTGATTTGAATCCGCGTCCCGAGGCCAGCGGCCGTTCAGCGCAGCAGTGTGACGAGCAGTACCAGCACGCCAAGCGCCAGATTGATGGAGACCCAGTTGCGGATCTGTGCCAAGGCCGTACCACCAGCGACCCATTCAGACGCCGCAACCGCACGGTCCAGCGTCTTGTAAAGGACGAAGCGGATGTGCATGAAGATTGCCACCATCGCGACGCCAAGCACCGCCATGAAGGTCCAGGCCAGCGGCATTTCGAAACTGCCACCGGACTGGACCACTTGCTTGGCCACGCGGCCGAGCATCCACACACCGGTGGCCAACGTCAGCAACGAGGCGGCAAGTACGGCCTGGAAAAAGCGGCCGAGTACAGCGTGCATGAGTCGTAGCCGCACCGCCGGTTCGAACTGGGCGACGGCGGGGCGCAAGAAGAAGTGCGCAAACACCATGCCACCGATCCACACGATGATGGACAGCACATGCAGAGTCTTGAGGGTCGCATAGATCATTGAAGAAGCCCTTTCAAATTGAGACCCCGTGCCGGATCTACTCGCTCCCCAAAATCCATACCACGAGCCCGATCGGCGCTGCGGTCCCGCGAGCTTGCGCCAGGGTGTGCATCGACACCCGCTAGTTAGTCAAGGTCGCTGCTGCTTCGCATGGCCGCTGCAAGATCGGCGCCGTCATGTGTGCTCGCTGGCTGCGACCGGGCGGAGGATCACCATCACCACCAGCGTCACCACGGTCAGCGGTACGAAAAAGCCCATCATCACGCTCGAGAAGACCGGCAGCGCATCGTGCTGCTGCGCCGCCAGGATCAGGTAGGCCACGTAGGCAACGTAATAGCCGAGGAACACCCCGCCTTCCCAGCGCGCGATCTCGCGGCCAGTCATGAAAACCGGCAGGCAGGCCAGAGCCACCGCCAGCATCACCCAGATATCGAAGGCCAGCAGCGATGGCGCCATCGCCAGACCCAGGTTGCCCGACACCAGCCCCGATAAGCCCAGGCAGCCCAGGATGTTGAAGGTGCTGCTGCCGACGACGTTGCCCACCGCGATGTCGCGTTCGCCCTTGATCGCGGCTGCGATGCTCGTGGCCACCTCGGGCATGCTGGTGCCGGCGGCGACGATGGTCAGGCCGATGACGAGGTCGCTAACGCCCATGGTCTTGGCGAAACTGACCGAGGCCTGTACCAGGTAGTCCGAGCCAAACACCAGCGCCACCAGGCCGGCGGCGATCAGGCCGATCTGTGCCGCCCAGTGGCTGTCCCAGGCACCGGCCTCGGCGGGCTGGATCTCCTCGGCAAACTCGTCCTTCGCGGCCTGGGTCTCGCGGCGAGACTGGACGACCAGGAACACGGTGTAGGCCACCAGCAGGGCGAACAGGAAACCTCCGTCCAGGAACGAGAGCCTTCCATCCAGCGCGAGTGCCAGCAGCAGGAGGCTTGCGCCGAGCATGATCGGCACCTCCTGCCGGATCAGCTGGATATTGACCACCAGCGGCGCGATCAGGGCGCTGATTCCCAAAATGAACAGCACATTAAAGATGTTGCTGCCCACCACATTGCCAATGGCGATGTCGGTCTTGCCGTCGAGCACGGCGCCGAGGCTCACCGCAACCTCGGGCGCGCTGGTGCCAAAGGCGACGATGGTGAGCCCGACGACGAGCGGGCTGATACCGAAGGACATCGCCAGTTTGGACGCGCCGCGCACCAGCGTGTTGGCGCCGATGACCAGCAAGATGAGGCCGCCGAAAAACATGAGAAGGTTCATGATCGATCACCGGAGCTATAGACAGTGGCCCAACGCAGTGCCGCCCGCCTGACGCAGACAGCGACAAGGGTCGAGTTCCGCGCAGTCATCGCGTCGCACCAGTACGAGGACAGTATATCCGTCATGCGATCACCTGACTTGCCGGCTGAGGACCGGAACCGCTGCCGCGGCGGTGCCACATCGCGATGAGCAGATGCAGCCCTGCGCCCAGCAGGATCAGCAGCACGCTGCCAAGGCCCCAGATCACCCAAGTCAGCACGGTCAGGCCGCCGGCCAGCGCCGGCGCGGTGTGAAGCAGACTCTCGACGACCGGCGCGAAGCCCGAGAGCAGCGAGGTCATCGTCTGTGCGACCTCCGGCGGTACCCAGGGCGCCAGCCACTCCGGCAGACGCAGACCCTCGACAGCCGATGCGACGCCGGTCACCGCGCCGACATTCGAGACCGACCACATGGCGACCGCATGCACCGCCCAGGCCGCCAGCGACCATAGTGCAAAAAGGCCGAACACCAAAAACCAACTGAGTGCGTAGGACACGATCGCCTCCTGTCTGTAGAGCAGCAGTTCCTATTCTTGCACTATTCGAAGTTCGAATAAATCAGTTACAGTGCGATGAATTCATCCGTTTTTTCGATGTAAGTTCGAAGGCAGCGCGGCTGGCAGTGCTTGCTGCGGCACTGACCGCTACGGGGCTGCGTGCGATCAGCCGCGCTCCGGCTGCACGGGTTTCACCGCGGTGCGGACGAAGACTCGATCGTGGCGCGCAAAGTCTCATTGTTCGATGAGGCAGCACTCCACCGCCTCGGACCCGGTCTGCGTCTGGTCGCCCCGCACGCCGGACGTCTCGCGCAAGCGCAGGATATTCACCGAGTTGGGCACGTCAGGGCGTGTGCGCCCACGACACGGCGGTTGCGGCCTGGACCACCCATAGTCGTCGCGCCAGACCGTGTTACGCCAGCATGTAGGGTAGATGGATGTGCCCACCCAACACGAGGTCGGCCTCGAACACCTTGGCGTAGCACGCGTACGGGCGGGTCAGCCGCGCCCAAAGGTCGAACAATGCAATGTCGTGGTTGCCGGGGATAGCCAGAACTGGTGCCCCCAGTCGGTCGACGAAGACCTTGGCCGCGCGAAACTGGGCCGGCCGCGCACGCTGCGTGATATCACCCGACAGCACCACCATCACCGGCCGCTGCTGCGCTGCCAGGGCAACCAGAGCTTCAACCACCTTCGGTTGTTCGGTGCCGAAATGGGTGTCGGAGATCTGCAGCAGGACGCTCATGGCGCGGCCTCTGGCGCGTCTGTCGTGTTCGCTGCGCCAGTGGCCTGGAGCAGGTACAAGGCCTTGTCGAGGACACGAACGTCGATCGGCGCGCGCATGTGTGCCACCTCACCGTCAAATGCCACCACGACCTTCCTGCGGCCGGGTGCCAGCGTGGGCTTCACCACCATGCGGTGGAACTTGAAGCCCTCCACACCGGCAGCTTCCCCCAGCCTGCCCATCGCGCCATGCAGCATCAGCCCGATCATCGACAATGTGTCGACGGGCCGCAGCATCAGCGCGGCCATGCTGCCTTTGCCGGGCGTGCCGGCCGGGGTATCCACCGGCTCTGCACCGAACTGCTGAAGTTGCAGCCGGTTGTTACCCACGAAGAGCGTCAGCGTCTGCACGTCGCGAACCGAGGATGCTGTCTCGATAGGCAGGCGTAGCCGTCGCTGTGCGCGCAGTAGCGTGGCACAAGCCGCCACGAACGCCACCCAGCGGCTACGGCCGAACGGCCGCTTACGCGCTGACCGCCCCAGCCTTGCGCCGCCCGGGCGTGGGCAGCGCCGCAAGGGTGTCACGCTGCCGGATGTGTCACCAATGACCGAGAAAAGCACTCAGGCCAATCCGAAGATTGGCCTGAGTGCTTGATTCTGTTGGCACGCCCGGAGCGATTCGAACGCCCGACCCCTTGGTTCGTAGTTAGGTACGTTGGTACTTGATGAGACTTTCTAAGGCCCGATTACATCACGGGGGTTCCAGTAACTTATTGGTATGGCTCGATAGATGGTCTATACTTGTTCCAAGGGGTCGCGTGAAGTCTCACAAAATCCAATTCCAACTTGTACCCTGACTTGTACCCTAGAAATTTTAACCATCAGGATCATATGACATGGGCAAGCTAACGGCTAAGGGTGTGGAAAGTCTCAAAGTACCGACGGGCGAGAAGTATTTTGCTGATGGTGAGGGGTTGTATCTGCGGGTTCGGGCTGAGGGTACGCCAAAGGTTTGGTTCTACCGCTACACGATGAAGGGCACTCCCCGGAAGATGCAACTTGGGGTGCTCGCTGATATGAGTCTCGCAGAGGCAAGGGCAGAAGCGGACAGGCTTACGGCTATGCGTCGTGCAGACATTGACCCCGTTAGAGCCGCAGCGGAAGCGGTAACGGCGGCGGCAGAAGCCAAGGTGGCACGCGATGCCGCAGAGGTGGCGGCCGCCGCTAAGGCAGCGGCAAGGCTCACAGTGGGGGTTTTGTTGGATCGGTGGCAAGCTGACTACCTGTCGCACAAGCGCAAAGACGGGGGCGCAGAAATCCGGCGGTCGTTCACCAAGGACGTACTGCCGATACTTGGCCCGGTTCCTGCTGAGGATGTGAGCAAGGGCATGGTTGCCAACCTCCTTGATAGCGTCGTTCGTCGGGGTTCCCCGGTCATCGCAAACTACTTGCTTGCCGACATGAAGCAGATGTTCAACTTTGCAAGGGCTCGTGACATCGTAGAGGCGAACCCTTGCGATGGACTGAGCAAGGCGCAATTTGGCGGCGCGAAGGTCGAACGCGATCGCGTCCTGAGCGAGGGAGAAATCAAGGAGCTACTGGCCAAGATTCCGGGCGCGAAGTTGCAGAAGCGCACGGAGGCCGCTATCTGGTTGATGCTTGCTACTGGTTGCCGGGTAGGGGAAATCAGTCAAGCACGGTGGTCTGCTGTCGATCTGGCGGGCGGTGTCTGGACGATCCCCGCTGAGGTTGCGAAGAACGGCAAAGAGCATCGCATCTATCTGTCGTCTTTTGCCATCAAGTGGTTCGAGGAACTGAAGCCAACGTCGGGGAATTCAGAATGGGTGTTCCCTGCCGAGAACAAGCCGGGGGAGCATCTGTGCATCAAGTCCATCACAAAGCAGATCGGCGACAGGCAGCGAGAAGGCGCGCCGATGCAGAACCGTAGTCAAGCCGTGGCGGCGCTGAAGCTGAGCGGTGGCGATTGGACGCCCCATGACTTGCGGCGGACGGCGGCAACGCTGGCCGGGGAACTTGGAACCCCTCCCTACGTGATTGAACGTATGCTGAACCATCAACAGCGGAACCCGCTTGAGCGCATCTATCAGCGGCAATCGTTGGAAGCTGAACAGCGGGAAGGCTGGCGGCTGATCGGTGAGCGGCTCGAATTGCTTACCAGTAGCGCGTCGAACGTGGTCACACTGAAGCGCACAGGGTGAAGGCGGTGCATGTACAGGAAGGCCCGGCTAAAACCGGGCTTTTTATTTGCAGGCCTTATATCAATGGGTTAGATGCCGTGTTTCGCATTATGAAAAATAATAGGGGGTTTTATGTCAAGGTTCGTTATTCACTACACACTATTTACGCATTTGTCATGTTGCGTCAGGTGCAGGGATGAGATGTAATAAAGCTTCCTTCCACCACAATGACGAAACGGGTTTCTTATGTCAAACGTGATTTCAATCTTTGCTGATTCCCATTCTGGTAAGGGGTGCGGCCAGAATTCTGACTTGACTGAAGATTCAATCATCGACCTTCTGCGGAACTGTCAAAAGCTTTTGGACGATGCAAGAACGCTGATTGCACGAAAAGAAGCTTTGATGGACAGAGAAGAAGCGCTGCTGGCACGTCAGGAAGCGCTGATAACCTGATCCCACAATGTGCAGGCGATGAATAATTAGAACGAGAGAACACGGGGTAGCCGAGGGTGACTTCGGCTTTTTTTTTGCCCTGACTGCCTCAGAGTCATGTGCACCGTTCTGGACTCTGGTAGTATCGCATCTGTTCTCACGGTGTATCACAAAAGCCTAGGACATCCACATAACTAACAAGAACAGGATGTACTACCATGCTTGCAAATCGTCCGTTGCTCCTTCCATTGCCCAAGGTCATAGAAGCAGTTGGCCTGTCTCGGGCGTCAATCTACAGGGCCATCTCGTTGGGAGCTTTTCCCAAACCCGTACAGTTGTCTGTGCGTCGCGTGGCATGGCCGGCTCGGGCTATAGCTGATTGGATTGCTGGGCGAACTATCAAGAACTAAATCAAGTGTAAGTGGCACTCTTATCTTGCAGTGTTGTATTTATACAACACTGCAAGATAATCTCGACCAGGGGAAACTCGCGCCTAAACGATATGCGTTCAGCGTATGCCATTGATTATGCTAAGGGTTTTCATTCGAATAATGCACACTCCTTCAAATAATGGCAAGATGCGTGTCGTAAGTGCTTGATAAAGATGCAAAAAAGCGCTTGTGGTGGTGTGTAAAGGCTGTTAGATTACATTAACTTAATAAGGAGTGGAAAAGAAATGAGTTCCACAGGGGCAATATCACTGGGGGGGGGAGAGTTGCGAAATTCCCTAAACGTTGAAAGGCATTGAAATGGAAAAAAAAGAAATCATTGGGTTTAAGGGACTTCATGCTGAGCTTGGCGGGCTTTACACAAAAACCTCGCTGCAGGTCATGGCTAGTACCAATCGCTTACCGCTGACGAGGCAATACAGCGAAGGTAACAGAGCTTTTAATCCTGTGGAGGTTCAGAGGTTCAAAGCTGAAGTAGAAGCAAAACGAGTAAATACAGGGAAATCAAAATGAGTAGAGTTTTTACGCCGCAGGGCAAACCACAGTACCTTTTTATAGGAGTAGAAACCATGTTTTACATCAGGAAATTGTCAACGGCTGTGGCAGCCCTTGAGAACGCGAAGTATGAAACCATAGCCGAAGCTCGGAATTCTCCGGCGGCTCGGGGTGTGCTCAAAACCGAGATTGAAAACATTGAGCACGTTGTATCCTCGCTGAAGCGAGAGGTTGCCAGATTGGCCGAAATCAACGACGAGAGCCCTACGCTGGCAGGCGTAGGGCTCTAAGGGTAGGGCTTAAGAAGCGGCAAGCTCTGCAAGGAGTGGAATCCTTGCAGAGCCTTAAAACTGTAGTTTGCAGGCGTTATTGTACGCCAGAAAAGAAGAAAAACAATGATAGCGACAGCTTTCAAGGGGGCCGTTTGGCTTCCTACTCAACAGGTCTTGGCACCTGACTTTGCAACGATCGAAGCGGCTGGACTGCCTGACATGGGCAGTTGTTGGTGTGTCTGGCGGTTGCAGGAACGAGCTGGAAAGAAACCGTCGAAAGTGCCATACGACGGAAGCAAAGCGCTCGATTCCACCAAACCGGATCAGTGGATTAGCTACAAGGATGCCAAGCGAATTTATCTCGTGGGGGGATGGGATGGTGTCGGCTACCTGCCCAACGAAACAGATATGGTCGTCGGGCTTGACGCGGACGGGGTTTTCAATGACACGGGGGTGGTAGGGGGCGCTGAAGGAATCGTCAAGGAACTTGAGCAAATCGGGTGCTACCTAGAGAAGTCGCCCAGTGGTAAGGGCCTGCGGGGGTTCGTGCTCGGGGTCAAGGACGGTAAGGCTAAGGTAACGATCAACGGGCATTCGGTCGAGGCGTACCAATCCAGCGAAACGGAAAAGGGAAATTATGTAACTGTGACCGGAAGACCATGGGGCAGCGTCAAGCCTGTTGGCGTAGAACAAGGGCAGGAGAGGCTTGAGACGTTTCTGGTCTGGGCGGGGTTGCTGGAAGGGGGCGACGAAGGCGCGGTCAAGGTCAAGGACGGTCGCGCGGCCAACGTCGGCGGCTATGAAGGGGAATGGGTGCGCCGCACAGATGATGAAGTGTTGGCGTTGCTGCTTGGAAGTTTGAACCATCGGGGCAAGTACAATCGCCTGATGAACGGCGATATTCATACTGACTATGGCGGGGATGTGTCAGAGGCGAGGTTTGCACTACTCACCCAACTTGCCTATCTCACTCGGGATGACGAACAAATCGAGCGGATTGTCCGAGACTCGAAGCTTGAGGCAGCAAAGTTTAACGAGAAGCGCAGCGGCTATAGAAACTTCCTTCACTACGACATTGTGCGAGCGCTGACGGCCAAGGACCGCAACTATGATGATGACAAGACGAACAAGCGCGAATCGAGCGAGCGGAAAGCGGCCAAAGCCCTGCAGGCGAAGGCATCTGTACTACACGGGGGGGTAGCTGGGTTGCTGGGGGCCAGTGGCAAGCTTCAGGCGGGGAGTCATACGCTGAGCGAGTTGCTTATTCGAGACAAGCGGCTTATTGGCGTGGTGTTCTATGACGAGTTCATGGGAATGCCAAGGAAGACACTACCGTTTTCCGATGCCTTCGGGGATAAGTGCGCACCAAGGACGGTGGGCCAGTTGGAAGATGACGACCTTCTCGCAGTCACTGCATGGGCTAGAAATCAGTGGGGGTTGGTTGCTGAGGAACGATCTGTTGTTGTCGCTGGGGTTCGTCGCTGGGCGCGTAACAACTCTTTCAACCCGATCACAGACAAGCTGAAGAAGCTCGGCGACGAATGGGATGGTGTGGAGCGGCTGGGGTCCTGGCTGAAGGAGTACATGGGGGCACAAGCCAATACTGATGACATCGCCTATTACTTGGGCGAGGTCGGTAAGCGGTTCATGGTGGGAGTTGTTGCTAGAGCCTTCGTTCCTGGTACACAACAGGACCAGATGCTTGTGTTGGAGGCTGCGGACGGGGGCGAGGGCAAGACGGATGCAGTTAGAATAATGGGAAATGCAATTGATGAGTCTGCTTTCCTTGAAGGTTTTTCGCCGGCTAACGACAAAGATTGCTTCATGATGATGCGCGGTAAGGTGCTTGGCGAGTGGGGGGAACTCGCAGGCTTTGACAAGAAAGAATCCCAATGGAATAAAGACTTCCTGACGAGGGCAACCGACACCTATAGAGATCCGTACGGGGCGCTGAACAAGACATGGAAGCGTACGATAAGTTTTGTTGCCACATCGAACAATGAAGACTACCTAAAGGAAACAGGCGGTATGAGGCGGTACTGGCCGGTGAAGGTCGGGTTTGTTGATCGGGTCAAGTTGAAGCGCGACATGGTGCAGCTATGGGGCGAGGCGGTTCGGCTGTATCAGTCTGGTTTCCAGTTCTGGGTTGAGAAAACAGATATAGCCGATGCTCGATTACGGGCCTTGTGCGATCGAGAACAGCGAGGGCGGCTTGTGGTAACAGCCTATGATGACATGGCCAAGTCCTTGGCCTTGAACATCGTTCGCGACATGGTCACTGTTCCAGACTTGGACATCAAGGCAAGTTCCTCTATGGGTTTCACCGTTACCCAGATGGGGCAAATGTTGTTCAGGGGTGACTACAACCCCAAGGGCGACGGCTGGCGCAAGGAATGGCTGCTAATGGCCACAGCGCTAAAGCGCTGTGGCTGGGAAAATCGGAAGCTGTCAGGCAATAACCGGGGCTGGTCCTTGAGTGTTGAGAAGGTCGAGGAGCTTACAAAGACAGTCAATGAAGGGGGTTAAATGTTGCAGTGCAGCAGTTTTTGCTCCAAGTGTGTACCCCTTGAAATCGGTGTGACCTTGCGACAGGTCACACCTATGCCTGAAAGCCTTGCCACGCAAGGGTTTGCGGGCAATTAGTCAAAAGGCTGTAGGTGTGACCTTGTGGGGTAACAAAACAGGCTCTAGCCCTTATGTGGCGCGGGTTAGAGGCCAATTAGGTGTTACCCCCACCGTGTACTAAAAATGGGGAAAACTAATGGGTATGCCCATACCCATTGATTTAGGTACTCCTGGGGAAAAGGTCACACCACACCACACCTAAAATCCTGAAAGCCATGCTATAACAGGGTTTGCGGGTGGTGTGACCCTTGGAAGGGTCACACCAGGTCACACCAAAGGAAATGAAGCGATGGAATTCGATACGACGATGCAGGAAGCAAGGAAAGAAGCGGCGATGGTGCTGCAAGCTGGACAAAAGTTAGCGGCAAGGGCCGCGCAACGGTCGCTGATTGGTCGCGAGCGAGCAAGGCTTTGTGTGGGTGTGCTTGGTGGATTACTCACCAAGCCTTCAGAATTTTGGGCTGGCGCTGCCGTGATTCAGGCCGATAGCGAGGTCACGGGGGTAGATGAGATCGGGCTAAGCATTCGCTATGCCGCTGCCCGTATGGTGGTCGGGGACTTCGACTTCATCCGTGAATCACTCGTCGGTCAAGCGCAATGGTGCAGCGTGCTTGCTGTCAAGCTGGCGGTGCAAGCTGAGGGTGAAGACAAGGTTGAAAAGCTCGCACCGCTGTTGAAGCTGGCGATGCAGGCTCAACGGCAAGCGGCTCAGGCTCTTGCTACTGCTGCGGCTTTGAACAAGCTTGTCGATGCTGATGCGGTCACAGTGGGGTGTTGACTAAAGCCCGCCATAATCAACGACTGAAAACTGCCTTGCAATAAGGGTCATTTGCCGGACGTTGTGCGCACTCTTTGGCAAAACCCTCAAGTTCCTTCTTAATGTGGGCCTTAGTCTCGTCCGGGCTCTGCTCCGTCCATTTCATAGTGCATCGCATGTAGAGGTTCTTCAAGGCTGTCGGTTGCATACCAACTTTCCTTGCAAACAGCGTTCTCAATTCATAGTCGTGAACTGATGGGTTGGCTTCAAGAAACCTATCATACTTCTGATATGTACTGTACTCAGAATCAGAGCACGTTGAATTAGAGGCTACAGGCAACCTTGCAGCCGCGAATTCACTTGATTTAGTGTCCCACTTATCCTTGTGAGACAACTGAGCCCGAAGCTTTTGAAACGGCAAGGCTTCCTCTGGATAGTCAGTGGTAAAGGAATCCAAGGCAATGATTCGGCTCTGTGTATCTGAACTCTTGCTGTTAAGCAGAACAATATAGTTACGGACTTCGGCATCTTTAAGCATCGCTTGCAGCGTTTGATCATTCAATATTTTTGCGCATGAACGAACGGTGGACGCTGCGTCCCAATAGCTCTTGTGAGCAAATAGTTGCTTATAACGTTCCTTTTGGTCAGAAATTGTCGTTGAACAATCATCACGCGCCCGTTGCGCTTCTGCTTCCGATTTGGCTTTCGCCTGTTCCGCAAGTAGGCGCTGTTCTTCAGCCATCTTGTTCTTTGCTTCTTGCTCGGGGTTGCCACACGCGCCAAGACTGGCAGCCAAGATGACTACAAGTGGAAGGGAACGAGCTTTCACGAATCCTCCAAAACAGGTTAGCGAAGCGGTACGTCAGGTAACAGCGGATTGGCCGATATGGCACAGCGGCGCTGAATAAGCTGTCCGATTTTGGGGTTTAGTCCGTTTCGTGTGGGACCGGGCCCCGGGACCCCAAGCTGAGCCCTTCGGGCGCCCCACCCCTAACCCCGCCCCGAGGGCGGGGAAGTCCTCGCCGCCGGACGGGCTCGGGAGCTGGCTGCGAGAAGCCGCAACCAGCCCCAAGCCCTTGAGCGTATTAGCGTTTCTGACGCAGTAAAGGGTTCGCTTCGCCGGGCTGCGCCCGCCCTTGACAGCGCCATCAACGCGCACGGCGATGCGGCTTGGGGTTGCCCTGCATCGGTGGCAATCGAGGGCGGCTGCAGGCAGGTTCCACACGAAACGGCATAGACCCCAATTTTGGCTCTGTCGCTGTGGGTTAGGGCTTGTAGGGTGACTGATGAGCAAACCGAGAAGCGAGGACTATAGGGAATTGCAGTTTAATGGCGGGGTCCGCTTGGTGGTGCGGCAATCATAGACCTTACTACTGGCAAGCTCAATGACAATTGAAAAGTTGCCAAAGTGCTGCAATATTTTTTAGGCGGTTGGGGCAACCCTCGATGAAACCCGGCTAAAGAATAGCTACCCCGTCACCAAGTAGTCGAATCAAGGGCCTGATCTGGGTCAAGGTCAAGGGTCTGGACAATCGCACCGCACAATGTCAAAGTCAAGTGCAAGCGAGAATCCAGCCAAGCTATACCCTGCTTGCCGTCAAATGGTGTAGCTAACTGATTGGCGGGGAACTTGCTTAGGTGCGCTGCACAATGATATTGACGAGGGCCTCCCTGCGGGCCTGTGGCTCGATTCGGGGTGCTAGTGGCAGGTCTGGTACAGGTTAGCGGTAGATCGTTCGCTGTAGGGTCAGCGTGAAGGCTTGCGAGGTATGCCTCTGTCGTTGTCGGTAGGGCAAGGGCGATGACTCAAATGGTACGCTGCAACGGTCAAGGCCGCTGCAGGGGT
>AATN01000118.1_pt1 | contig 20899 bp, 14 predicted proteins | sample 270648 | NCBI WGS metagenome assembly AATN01 (sample SAMN02954269, study PRJNA17659) | bioreactor sludge metagenome | biome: terrestrial; feature: bioreactor; material: sludge; isolation source: Enhanced Biological Phosphorus Removal (EBPR) bioreactor sludge | place: Australia: Brisbane, Queensland
AGACGCAATTGGTTCTGGGCGATGGCTCGCCGCAGTTCGTTCTCCAGGTGCAGCTTGACGCGGGCGGCGGCGTTCATCTCCTCGTCGAAGAAGCGGTAGGTCGCCGGACCCGAGGCCCTGGCCGCGTAGAGCGCCTGCTCGGCGGCACGTGCCAGCGCCTCGACCGAATCGGCGTCGCGCGGAAAGACGGCGATGCCGATGCTGGCGGTCAGCACGACCTCCCGGTCGTCGATCGACAGCGGCCGGGCGATGGTCTGCAGCAGGCGCTCGGCGATGATCGCCGCATCGCCCGCCGCTCGCACTTCGAGTACCAGCACGGTGAACGCATCGCCGTCGATGCGCGCCACGGTTTCGGCGGCACGCATCGAAGGATTCAAGGCCAGCAGATCGGCCCCGCGCACCGACGCGCGCAGTCGCTCGGCGAGCGTGCACAGCACCTGGTCGCCGGCGGCGTTGCCAAGCGCGTCGTTGACACTCTTGAAGTGGTCGATGTCGAGATGCACGATCGCGCAGCTTCCGTGGTTGCGGCGGGCACGTTCGAGTTCGACAGCGGCGACCTGGGCAAACAGCTGTCGGTTCGCCAGGCCGGTCAGACCGTCGTGCATGGACAGGTGCTCGATGCGTTGCTGTGCCTCGATGCGCTCGCTGATGTCCTGGGTGATGCCTTCGACGCGGACGATCTTGCCGGCCGCATCGCGGACCGCCTGGGCCTGCTCGTAGACTTCACGCAGTTCGCCGTCGGGGCGCTGCATGCCGTAGGTGAGCTGGTAAGGCTGGCCGTCGATGAGCAGCGTCCGGCGCGCAGTGGCGACGACAGCGCGGTCGCTCTCGCGCACGGAGGCGAGGAAGCGGTCCAGCGTCGCCGCACCGGCGAGTTGCCAGTCGCCGCCGAAGAGGCGCAGCATTTCGTCCGAGCAGGCAAAGCGCGTTTCCGCAACCGACCACTCCCAGCTCCCCATGCGCGCCAGACGCTGGGCGTGCGCCAGCCTCTGCTGACTGCGCTGGACTGCCTGGATTGCCTGCCCGGCGCGCATGCCATAGCGTACCCGCTGCGTCAGCAGCAGCCAGTTGACCGGTTTGGTGATGAAATCGGTGGCGCCCGACCGGTAGGCCAGTTCGATCGACTCGTCGTCGTTGAGGCCGGTGAGCATCAGGATCGGCAACCACTGGCCGCGCTCGTGCTGGCGGATGCGCCGGCTGACCTGGTAACCGTCGACATCGGGCATCATCACGTCGAGAACGATGAGATCGAATTCCTGCGCCTCGAAAAGACGTACGGCCTGCTCGCCGCAGTCGGCTTCGCTGACTGTGAAACCCGCGTGGCGCAGCGACTCGCCGGCCAGCATGCGGATCATCGCGTCGTCGTCTACGAGCAGCACCCGGCCGCCCCGCTGGTCGTCGTCCACTAGCCATCTCCCTTTCGCTCACTTGCCGCCGCGCGATGGCTCGCCAGTGCCTGGCGGAAGCTGTCGTAGGCGCCGTTCAGCAGATCCAGCCAGTCGTCGGCCGGCGCTTCGCCGCTGCGCAAATGCATCTCGATCTGTCTGGCCTGCTCCGCTAGTGCCAGCGCGCCGACCGTGGCGGCCGACGACTTGAGGGTGTGCGCGGCCCGCTGCATGGTCGGCGCATCGCCCGTGTCGGCGGCCTCGGCAAAGCTCGCGAGCAGCTTGCCGGCGCTGTCCACGAACATCTCGAGCACGCGGTCGGCGAAGCCGGGGTTCGAGCCGTCGGCGACCATCGGCAGCGACTGTACGACGCCTGGATCGAAAAGCATCAGGGTGCGTCGCTCGCCATGCGCGGTGGCGCTGTCGGTCGCCGGCTGACCGGCGGCAGCGCCGGCGTCCGGCTCCTCCGGCGCTTCGAGATAACGCGCGAGGGCCGCCGTGAGCTGTGCCCGGTTGATCGGTTTGGCCAGGTAGTCGTTCATCCCGGCGTTCAGGCACAGCTCCCGGTCGCCGGCGAGCGCGTTGGCGGTGAGCGCAATGATCGGCACTTCGGCACGGCCCGCCGCCCGTTCTTCGGCGCGGATCTGGCGCGTCGCCGCGAAACCGTCCAGCACCGGCATCTGGCAGTCCATCAGGATCACCTGGTAGGAGCCGCTGCGCCGGGCGCTGACGGCCTGCTCGCCATTGAGCGCGAAGTCGACCGCGCAGCCCAGGCTCTCGAGGATGGCACCGGAAATCTCGCGGTTGACCTCGTTGTCCTCGACCAGGAGTACCCGTCCGGTCATGCGACGGCCGCTGGCCGGCTGGGTGTGTGCCAGCGGCGGACCGAGGTGGATCGGGACGCGTTGCCGGAACCAGAAAGTCGAACCGAGGCCCTCCGCGCTTTCGAAGCCGACATCGCCGTCCATGCGCTGCGCCAGTTCGCGGATGATCACCAGACCAAGGCCGGTGCCGCCGAATTTGCGCGTCGTCGAGTCGTCGGCCTGCGTGAATGGGGCGAACAGCTTCTCGCCGGCGGCGCGCGAGATGCCGACGCCGGTATCGGTGACGGCGTAGCACAACTGGCAGTGGGTTCCGTCGGCAGCCGGCGCCGAGTCGCGGTCGGCGCCGGTGGGTTCCTGGCTCAGGGAAATGAAGATCGATCCGTGCTCGGTGAACTTGACTGCGTTGCTCAGCAGGTTGCTCAGGATCTGCTTGACGCGGTAGGGATCGCCGATTACTACGGGCGGTATGTCGGGCGAGATCACGTCGCCGAGGAGAACGCCTTTTGCCGAGGCCATCTCGACGAAGGGTTGCATCACTTCCTCGACCAGGCGTCGCGGGTCGAAGGGAGTGAGTTCGATGTCGAGCCGGCCGGATTCGATCTTCGACAGGTCGAGGATGTTGTTGAGCAGGTGCAGGAGCGATTCGGCCGACAGGCGCAAGGTTTCGGCGTGCCGCCGCTGCTGCTCGGAAAGAGCGGTGTCGAGGAGCAGGTCGGCCATGCCGATGACGCCGTTCATCGGCGTGCGAATCTCGTGGCTCATGTTGGCGAGGAAGCGCGACTTGGCGACGTTGGCGGTCTCCGCCTGTTCCTTCGCCAACTGCAGTTGTGCCGTGCGTGAGGTGACCTGGTCCTCGAGCGTTGCGCGGTGCTCGCGCAGTTGCTCGTCGCGGGCCGCGACCTCGTCCAGCATGCTGTTGAAGCCGCTGACCAGTTCGCCGACCTCGTCGCGCCGATCGATGCGCAGCCGCCGGGAATAGTCGCTGTCCTGCGCCACCTGTCGCATGACCGAGGTCAGTTCGATGATCGGCTCCGAGACCGATCGCTGCAGGCGTGCGGCGAGGAGCAGGGCGCCGCCGAAAGCGATCAGCGTGCCGGCGACGACCCACAGCAGCCGGGACCCGATCTCCTCCCACATTGGCCGCAGGTCCGACTGGATACTCAGTGTGGCGATGACTTCCTGGCCTTGAAGGACTGGGTACTCTACCGTCAGCGAATCGTCCCAGTAAGCGCCGATGACTAGCTGCTGCGGGCCACCCGGGGTGCTGGCAGCGAGCGCCTGGCTATTCGCCGGGTAATGGGCGAATACCTTGCCGTTGGGCAGGGTGATCGCGCCGGCAATGATCTCTGGCCGCGCGCGCAGCCCGGCCAGCGCCTCGCGTCCCGCGGTGGCGTCGTCGAAAGCGACCGCCGAGGTGCTGCTGGCGGCCAGCAGCTCGGCCATGCCGGTCAGTTTGTCGATCTCGCTCTGACGGTTGTCGTCGACCTCCGAAAAGGCAAAGAGCAGCGTGCTGATCAGCAGGCCGGCGCCGACCGTGAGGCCGATGATCAGCATCAGTTTGGCCTGCAGCGGCCGATCGGCGAAGCGCATCTCAGTTCTTTCCCTTGAAGTCGGCCAAGTTGCGCGCCAGCTTGAGCAAGTTGGAACTGGCCTTGAGCTGGGCCTGTTCTAGCGTCTGGCGATTGACCTCGAATTGCAGGCGGCCGTCGCCCTGGACGATACCGATCGCCCCCCCGGCATCGATGAAACCGTCGGCGTCGCTGACCGTCAGCACCGCTTGTCCGGCCAGGCTGCGCAGCAGCAGGGTCAGGCGGCGGGTTTCGGAAGCACCGATGAAAAGCACGTGGCAAGGCCGGGCCTCGTCCACGCTGGCGACCATGTGGACGCTGACCAGCCGGCTCTGCACCGGCCGGTTCTCCAGCGCCGCGAGGGCGCTGGCGAGCGAGTCGCGACCGAGCAGGCAGATCAGCAGCGGCGCGTCGCGCGTCGCAAAGCTGCGCTCGGGCCACTCGACGTAACGCGCGAAGTTTAGCACGAAGGCCGCCTTGGCCTGCGCCTCGCTGAGCGTGCCTTGCGCCGCCGCGGGGCCGGCGAGCACGCCGGCAAGCACCGCCAACAGGGCCGCGAGGCGCCTGAAGGGCCGGCTCACCGATGATGCCTCAGAACTGCCACTTGGCCTTGACGTAGCCACCGCGCTGCAACTCGATGGTCTGCGAGGGCAGCAGGCTCGGGATGAATTCGGGATGGCTGTTGTCGAGGAGGTTCTGGCCGACCACCGAGAGTTCGAAATCGCGCGTCGGCCGCCAGGCGTAGCGCAGATCGAGCGTCGTGTAGGCGGGGACGGCAAAGGCCGAGTTGCGGTCACCAAGCTTGCCGACATAGCGCAGCCAGAAGTCGAACTGCTGCCGATGCGGCAAGGACATCGACGAGCGCAGGGCCGCCTGCTGTTGCGGCGAGCTGTCGTGGATCAGGCGGGCGTTGTACTGCGAGATCGGGTCGTCGTTCTTGGCCTCGGCGGTGAGGCGCAGGGCGCTGTAGCTCGGCTGGATTCGCCACCAGCTCAGCGGGTTCCAATCCACGGCGACTTCGAAGCCGTGCGTGTGCGCCTTGATGCTGTTGTCGGGGAAGAGGGCCTGAATGATCGCCGGCACTGGCGTGAAGGTCAGCCGCCGGTCGCCAAGACTGGCCGAGCGCAGGTCGTCGTACTGGTTGTAGAAGGCGGTGATGTCGAGCGACAGACTGGTGGAGAAGCGCTGGCGAAAACCGATGTCGTAGGCGATGACGGTTTCCGGCTGGAGATCGCCGGAGGGGACGTTGCGCGTCAAGAGCGGCAGCGGCGTTGGGTTGCCCGGCGCGCCGGGGGGCAGAACCGCGCTGTCAACCTGGGCGTCCAGCTCGGCGCGCGAGGGGATGCGCACGGTGCGCGACACCGAGCCCCAGAGCGTCTGCGTCGGGCTCGGTGTCCACATCAGACGGACGTTGGGCAAAGGCTCGAAGCCGGCCAAGCTGCTGTTCTCCAGGCGCAGGCCGAGCATCAGCCGCAGCGTCTCCGGCGAGAGCGTGATGTCGTCATAGACGAAGGCGCTCGCCAGGTTGAAGCTGCTGGACTTGGGCGCAATGTTGATGAACCCGCCGGAGTCGATGTGATCGCTCGAGTAGCGGTAGCCCAGACCCCAGATCAGGTCGTGGCGCTCGCCCAGGGGTATGCGGTGCTGGAAATCCACGTCGGCGGTCGTGCGCTGTTCCTGGAAAGCCCCCTGCAGATCCATGGTGCTGTACTCGACGTAAGCCTGCAGGGCCGCGTCGGATCCATCGGCGAGGGTCCATTCGCTGCGCCCGAGGAGGTGTCCGCCCTTGCCGTCCTGGCGGCGTTTGCTGAGGGTGAATCCCTGCGGCGAAGTGGTATCGGCAACTGAAAACGCGTCGCCGGTCGGTGCCGTATACGCCTGGCCGCTGAGCGTCAGCCGATGATTGGCGGCAGGGCTCCAGTCGCTGCGAAAACCGACACGCGCGGCGCGCGAGTAGTCGTTGCCGCTATGACCATAGGTGTCGACCGCTTCGTCGCGCTTGTAGGCCTTGCCCCAGACGCGGAAATGCCCGTCGGCGGTCTGCCCGCCGTGGCGAAAGGCGCCGAACAGCCGCTCCTCGCTGCCCGCACCGGCCACCAGCAGGTTGCCCTGGGTGTCGCGGGCACGGCGGGTGATGATGTTGATCACGCCGTTGACGGCATTCGCCCCCCACATCGCGGCGCCCGGTCCGCGGATCACTTCGATGCGATCGATGTCTTCGAGCAGGGTGTCCTCGTATTCCCAGAGGACGCCGGAAAAAAGCGGCGAGTAGATGCTCCGCCCGTCCATCAGCACCAGCAGCTTGTTGCCGAAGCGGTTGTTGAAACCGCGCACGCTGACCGCCCAGCGGTTGTTGGCGAGGCTGGCCACCTCGACTCCCGGCGCGAGGCGCAGGGCCTGGGGAATATTCGTGGCACCCGAACGTTCGATATCCTCGCGGCTGATCACGAACACTGCGGCGGCCACCTCGTGCAGACGTTCTGTCTTGCGCGAGGCGCTCGTCACTTCGACGCCGAGGAGATCCTCGAGGCTGATGTCGGGCGGTTCCTCACGGTCGTCGGCGCTTGCGGGCGCGCTGGAGAGGGTCAATGTCAGGGACAGTGTCAGGCAGGCGAGACTCGAGGGACGCATCGACGGGGTTCCTTTTCTTGTGAGCGCGGCGCCGGTGCCGCACCCCCGGGGAGATCGCCGCGGATTATAGGCCATGGCGCGGCCGTTGCCCGGTGCCGCATGTGAATGCTGCGGCGCCAGGAGTTACGGCATCCCTGGAATAACGACAGCGTGTCGGTGAACTTGACTTGAGGACTGTCGCCGGGCGGCGTGTCCGACCGAAGAGCTTGGCCGGCTAGCGCTGCACCGCCCGCAGGGCGCGCCACAACAGGGCGCCGAGCAGTGCTGCGGCAAGTACGAGACTGAGTACCGACGCCAGCCAGAAGCCGGCGACGCCCATCGGCCGGGGGGCGTGCAGGGCCAGCCACCAGCCGCCGAGCAGTCCGACTCCCCAGAAGCAGACGACGTGCACGCACATCGGCACGAAGGTGATGCGGTAGCCGCGCAGGGCGTGCGCGGCGATCGTCTGGACGGCGTCGAAGATCTGGTAGAAGGCGACGTAGCCGACCAGCGCCAGCGCCACAGCCTGGACCGCCCGATCGTCGGTGTAGGCGGCGGTGAGCGGCACGGCGATCGACCAGAGCAGCAGTCCGAGCAATGCCGAAAGGCCGCCGGCGAGGAGCAGGCCGGCGCCGATGGACAGCTCGGCGCGCCGCCAGTGGCGCGCGCCGGCGGCCTGGCCGACCTGGGCCAGGGTGGCGATGCCGAGTGCCAGCGGCAGCATGTAGCAGATGGCCGCGAGATTGGCGACGATGCGGTGGCCGGCGACGGCAGTCGCGCCGAGCTGGGCGACGAAGAGCGCCATCAGGGTGAAGGAAGAAATTTCGACGAAATGCGAAAATCCCATCGGCAGGCCGAGCTGCAGCAATTCACCGAGGGGTTTGCGGCGCGGCCATTGCCAGGCGGCAAACACCGGCCAGGGCCGCAGCGCGCTGCCGAAGCGCAGGTAAGCGGTGGCACAGACCACCGAGAAGGCGCTGACGACGACGTTCGACACGCCGCAGCCGAGGACCCCGAGCGCGTCGCCGCCCCACTTGCCAGTGACCAGGAGGTAAGCCAGCACGCCGTGCAGGAGGGTGCCGCCAAGGCTGATCAGCAACAGCGGACGCGGGCGGCCGAGGGCGTTGCAGAAGGCATGGAAGGTCCGGTAGAGCAGTATCGCCGGCATCCCCAGCGCGAGCAGTGCGAGGTAGGCGCGCGCCTTCTCCTCGACCAGCGGGTCGATGGTCGACAGGGCGAGCAGCGCGCCCGGGTGACGCAGGAAGCAGGCGCCCGGCACCGCCAGCAGCAGCGCCAGCCACAGTGCCTGCTGCAGGGCGCCGGGGATTTCCTCGTCGCGGCCCGCACCGTGCAGGTGTGCGACGGTGGGTGCGACGGCCTGGACGATGCCCGCCAGCGCAAAGACGACCGAGATGTAGATGCCACCGCCGACGGCAACCGCCGCCAGATCGTCGGTTCCGTGGTGGCCAAGCAGCACGGTGTCGATGATCATCATTCCCATCGACGACAACTGGGCAAGGAGTATCGGCGTCGCGTGCGCGAGAATCTGGCGGAACTGCTGGGCAAGCATGTGCGCAGGGACGGTGGACGGCCCTGAAGGCTACTCCATTTTGTCCGCGCGCGGGGCTGCTGGTCTGCGCTCCGGGCACGTCCGTTCGCGAAATTCGGGTCCGCGCACGGCGCTGCCGGTTGAAAGATGCCCGCACATGTAATAGGGTTTGCCCTTTTGGCCATCAGGGAGACGAACGCCATGGTCGCAGCCAGTCGTGCCACCGCCTACGAACCGATTGAAACCGCCAGCCGCGACGAGATCACCGCGCTCCAGGTCGAACGCCTGCGCTGGTCCTTGCACCAGGCGTATGACAACGTCGACCACTACCGTCGCCGGTTCGATGCCCACGGAGTCCACCCCGATGACCTGAAGACGCTCGACGACCTGCGGAAGTTTCCCTTTGCCACCAAGGACGATCTGCGCCAGAACTACCCCTTCGCAATGTTCGCGGTGCCGCGCGACCAGATCGTGCGGGTGCATGCCTCCTCGGGAACCACCGGCCAGCCGACTGTCGTCGCGTACACGCAGAACGACATCGACATGTGGGCGAGCCTGATGGCGCGCTCGATTCATGCCGCCGGCGGTCGGCGCAGCGACATGGTGCATGTCGGCTACGGCTATGGTTTGTTTACCGGCGGCCTGGGCGCGCACTACGGGGCGGAGCGGCTCGGCTGCATGGTCATTCCGATGTCGGGCGGGCAGACGGAAAAGCAGGTGCAGCTGATCGTCGACTTCCAGCCGGACATCATCATGGTGACGCCTTCCTACATGCTCAATCTGGGCGATGAAATCAAGCGGCAAGGCGCCCGATCCCGCCTCGAACCGGCTGCGCGTCGGCCTGTTCGGTGCCGAACCGTGGACGCAGCAGATGCGCCTCGAGATCGAGAGCATCTTCGGCATCGACGCCATCGACCTTTACGGACTCTCGGAGGTGATCGGGCCGGGAGTCGCCAGCGAATGCGTCGAAAGCAAGGACGGGCCGGTCATCTGGGAAGATCACTTCTACCCCGAGATCATCGACCCGGCTACCGGCGAGGTACTTCCCGACGGCAAACACGGCGAACTGGTGTTCACGTCGCTCTCCAAGGAAGCGCTGCCGATGATCCGTTATCGAACGCGCGACCTGACGCGTCTGCTGCCGCCAACCTCGCGCTCGATGCGGCGGATCGAAAAGATCACCGGCCGCTCGGACGACATGCTGATCATTCGCGGCGTAAACGTTTTCCCGTCGCAGATCGAGGAACTGATCCTCAAGCAGCCGAAGCTGTCGCCGCATTACTTGATCGAGGTCTGGCGCGATGGTCACCTCGATTCGGTCGCCATCGATGTCGAACTCAAACGCGAGTATCGCTACCTGTCGGCGGTCGACAAGGAGTACGTTGGGCACGCGCTGCAGCACCACATCAAGTCCTTCGTCGGCATTTCGACGGAAGTGCGCATCGTCGACATCGGCGGCATCGAACGTTCGCTGGGCAAGGCGCGTCGCGTCATCGACAGGCGCCCGCGGGCGTGAGACGAGAAAAACGGGAGCGACCATCTCCTGCCGGATGGGCGACGGCGCGAGAACAGGCTTGCCAAGCGGTTGGCGGGCGGTCTATGCTGATGGTTTGCTGACGGCGTCGTTGCCTGGTCTTTGCCCGAGGGCCCTCGTTCGCTGGCGACGGTTTGTTCGCGAGTCACTTTCCTTGTTCGAGGTCGCTTGATGAAATCAACATGGTCCCGACCCGGTGCGCTGCTGGCGTCCCTTGTCTTCGCTCTTTCTCCCGCCCTAGCGCAACAGCCGCCACCGACTGCGGGCTCGGCTTCGGCCAGTCCGTCGGCGAAGACCTTCTCGCAACAGGATCTCGACCGGCTGCTGGCGCCGATCGCGCTCTATCCTGATCCGCTACTCGCCCAGATCCTGATGGCATCGACCTATCCGCTGGAGATCGTCGAGGCGGCGCGCTGGGTCAAGGCCAATCCCAAGGTCAGCGGCAAGGCGCTCGAGGATGCCATGGCCAAGCAGTCCTGGGATCCGGCGGTCAAGTCGCTCGCCGTCGTGCCGCAGGTGTTGCAGCAGATGAACGAGAATCTCGACTGGACGCAGAAGCTTGGCGACGCTTTCCTGGCGCAACAGCAGGACGTGATGAATACGGTGCAGGGTCTGCGTGCCAAGGCCGATGCCACCGGGAACCTGAAGTCTACCCCGCAGCAGGTGGTGAAGACCCAGACGCAGGGCAGCCAGACGATCTATGTGGTGGAACCGGCCAAGCCAGACGTGGTGTATGTGCCGACGTACAACCCGACGGTGGTGTACGGCAGTTGGTGGTATCCGGCGCCGCCGTATGCGGTGTACCCGCCGGCCTACGTCTATCCTCCCGGCCTCGCCTTTGCAACGGGTGTGGTCGTCGGTGCGGCGATCTGGGGTGCCTGCAGTTGGGGTTGGGGGCGCAGCAGCGTCGACGTCAACGTCAATCGCTACAACTCGTTCAATCGCACGAATATCAGCAACAGCAACTGGAGTCACAATGTCGATCATCGGCGTGGAGTGGCGTATCGGGATCAGGGCGTTGCCAACCAGTACAACCGTGGCGGCAATGCCCAGGCGGCCAAGTCGCGCGAGGAGTTTCGCGGTCGCGCCGAGGCCGGACGCTCGGAACTCAAGGGGATGGACCGCGGCGAGTTGAACAACCGCGTCAAGGACGCTGAGCGCGGGTCGCGGGACAATCTCGGTGGCCGGGGCGAAGCGGGTCGCGGCGATGCGGGCCGAGGCAATGTAGGGCGCGGCGATGCCGGCCGGGGCGATGCGGGTCGAGGCGATGTGGGTCGAGGCGATGCAGGCCGAGGCGATGCGGGTCGAGGCGATGCGGGTCGAGGCGATGCGGGTCGAGGCGATGGAGGGCGCGGCGATGCAGGGCGCGGCGATGCCGGCCGAGCCGAGCCGAAGGGAAAGGATCGCGGCGGCGACGTCAGCAATCGCATGCAGGGCGCTGAGCGAGGGGGGGGCGGCGGCAGCTTCGGCGGTGGCGGTGGGGGAGCACAGAATCGCGGCGCGGCAGCGTCCGATCGGTCGGCTGGCGGCGGCTTCTCCGGCGCCGGTAACGGGGCGTCCACGCGTGAGGCGAGCCAGCGCGGCAGTGCCAGCCGGGCAGATGCGGGTAGTCGGGGTGGGGGTGGCACCAGCTTCGGCGGTGGCGCCAGCCGGGGAGGTGGCGGTGGCGCCAGCTTCGGCGGTGGTGGCGGCCGGGGAGGTGGCGGTGGCGCAAGCTTCGGCGGCGGTGGCGGCCGGGGAGGTGGCGGCGGCGGCTTCGGCGGCGGTGGTGGCGGGCGAGGAGGTGGAGGCGGCCGTGGTGGCCGTTAACCCCGACTGCCGATCACTTTCTGCGGAGAAGAGCACGATGAGACTGAAGAACACGATGAAGACGCTGGCTGTCGCCCTGTTGATCGGGATGGCGCCGGCGATCCATGCCGCACCGCCGTCACCGGCTGTACAAACGATCGTTCACAAGACCTTTGCGACGCCGGAAGACGCCGCCGCGGCGCTCGCTGAAGCCGTTCGCGCGCAGGACGTCCAGGCGCTGCTGGGCGTCGTCGGCCCATCGTCGAGAAGCTGGTTGTCGAGTGGCGACACCGTTGCCGATCGCGAGGACTGGCGGAAGTTCCTCGCCGCCTACGACCAGAAGCACAGTGTCAGCAAGGTGACCGACAGCCGGGCAGTCCTGCTCGTCGGCGATGGCGACTGGCCGTTCCCGGCACCCCTTGTACGCCAGGGCGAGACCTGGGCTTTCGACGCGGTTGCCGGCCGCGAGGAGATCATCAACCGGCGTGTCGGCCGCAATGAACTGGATGCGATCCAGACCCTGCTGGCGATCGTCGATGCGCAGCGCGAATATGCGGCTGCTGACCCGGACGGCAATGGATCGCCGGACTACGCCCGGCGCTTCATGTCCAGCGAAGGCACGAAGGACGGCCTCTTCTGGCCCGCTGGGGCGAATGAGCCAGCGAGCCCCCTGGGGCCGCTGGTTGGCGCCGCGACACGCGAGGGTTATAGCCCGAAGGCGCAGCCCGAGGCCTATCACGGCTACCGTTATCGGATGCTGACGGCGCAGGGCAAGGACGCCCCGGGCGGGGCCTACGGGTACCTGGTCAAGGACCGGATGCTCGGTGGTTTTGCCGTCCTGGCCTATCCCGCGAGGTATGGCGTTTCCGGTGTGATGAGCTTCGTCACCAACCATGACGGAATCGTCTACCAGAAGAACCTGGGCAGGAATACCGACGCGCTGGCGGCGAAGATGCAGACCTTCAACCCGGATGCCAGTTGGCGGAAGGTCGAGTAGGAGCCATCCCCTTGACCGTGTAAGGGGTCCGGCGATATAGTCGATTCCTGCACGGGCGCGTTGATTCGCGTTCTACATGCCTGTTTTTTATGTGGATTATGACGCGACGGCACCACGTTTCGCGGCGCATGCCGTCGGCGCGAGCATTTGGCACGGATCGGTAACCAAGGAGCGAATTGATGGCGAGCCCGCTGGCCAAGGCGAGTGCACCAGCAGCCGGCAAGATGCGCCTGGTGCGTGAATTGCTGGGTCCCTACCACCGCTGGCTGGCTCTCATCCTGGCGATGATGCTGGTCGAGACGGCCATGTCGGTCGCATCGCCCTGGCCGCTCAAGATCATTCTCGACAACGTCGTCGGCGACCACAAGCCGGCGGCGTGGCTCGATGCACTGCGCTTCCTCGACCTTGGCGGTGACAAAATGGAACTCGCCGCGGTCGCCGGCGCCGCCGTCGTCGTCATCGCCCTGCTTGGCGCCGTGGCCAGCTATATCGACAATTACTACACCGAGAGCGTTAGTCAGTGGGTGGCGCACGACCTGCGCATGCGCGTTTATGATCACCTGCACCGCCTTTCGCTCGGCTATTACGACACCCACCAGTCCGGCCCTATCCTGTCTACATTGACCGCCGACGTGAAGACGATCCAGGGTTTTGCGTCGTCGGGAACGCTGGGCATCCTGGTCGACCTGCTGACCATCGTCGGCATGGTCGGCATCATGTTCTGGCTCGACTGGGACTTCGCGCTGATCGCCATTGGCGCGACGCCGTTCCTGCTGCTGTTCGTGGCGCGTTTCAACAAGGAGGTGAAGGCGGCCACGCACGAAGTCCGCCGTTACCAGAGCGACATCGTTGCCGTCGTCCAGCAGGGTCTCGAGTCGATGCGCATCGTCAAGGCCTTCGGGCGGCAGGAACTCGAGAAGAGCCAACTCGCCGAGGTCAGCCACGCGACCGTGGATGCGGCGCTGGCCGCGCGACGGGTGAAATCGCTGCTGTCGCCAGCGGTCTCGCTGACGGTGGCGCTGTGCACGGGGTATGTCCTCTGGCGCGGCACCGGACTGGTGCTGGCCGATGTGATGACGCTGGGTGCGCTGACCGTCTTTCTCACTTACCTGTCCAAGTTCTTCAAGCCGGTGCAGGACTTGGCGAAGATGAGCAACACCATTGCCCAGACGGCGGTTGCCATCGAGCGCATCCAGGCCATTCTCGACACCGACGACATCCTGCCCGTGAAGCCGGATGCGCGCGACCCGGGAACGCTGCGCGGTGAAATCTCGTTCGAGAGCGTGGCCTTTTCTTATACGCCAGAGTCGCAGGTACTCACCGACGTTGTCTGTCACATCGCGCCGGGGCAACTGGTGGGCGTCGTCGGTCCCACCGGTGGTGGCAAGTCGACCGTGGTGAGCATGATTCCGCGCTTCTATGACCCGAGCGGCGGCACGGTGCGCATCGATGGCGTCGACGTGCGCGACTTCGACCTGCAGGCCCTGCGGCGGCAGATCGGCTTCGTGCTCCAGGACACGTCCTTGTTCCACGGCACCATCCGCGACAACATAGCGTACGGGCGGCCGGGCGCGACTGATCAGGAAGTCGTCGAGGCAGCGCGGCTGGCCAACGCCGACGAGTTCATCTCGCGCATGGCGCACGGCTACGACACCATGGTCGGCGAGCGCGGCATGACGCTCTCCGGCGGCCAGCGACAGCGCATCGGCATTGCCCGGGCGATCGTCCGCAACGCGCCCATCCTGATTCTCGACGAGCCTACGGCGGCACTCGACACCGAGTCCGAGAAACTGGTGATCGACGCGCTGGAGAAACTGATGAAAGGGCGCACTGTGATTACCATCGCCCACCGCTTGTCGACGATTCGGCATGCCGACAAGATCATCGTTCTCAAGGGCGGCGTCGTCGCCGAGCAGGGTACCCACGATGAACTGTTGCGGCTCGACGGCGTCTATGCCGAGCTGTATCGGACCCAGGTCCAACCCGCGGCGCCAGCCAGCGCCTAGCCTTCACCTTACGGGGTTATCTTCGCATGCACCGCTCACTCATTGTTCTGCCTGACGACACCGGTCAGCCCTTGGTCGACGCCATAGCCGCGGCGAAGGAGTCGCTGCGCATCAAGATCTTTCTCTTCTCGGATCCGGCCCTGCTGGCGGCGGTCCTCGCTGCGCAGCACCGCGGGGTCAAGGTGCGGGTGATGCTCAACCCGGCCCGGCGTAGCGGCGAGGCCGAGAATGAGGCGACTCGCGAGGTGCTCGAGGGCGCCGGCGTCGAGGTGAAGGACAGCAATCCCGCCTTCGACATCACCCACGAGAAATCGCTGGTCGTCGACGGCGAGACGGCTTTCATCCAGTCGCTCAACTGGGAGACCAGGAATCTCACGGAGACCCGGGACTTCGCCGTCGTCACTTCGCATCGGCATGAGGTGGATGAAATCGTCGAGTGTTTCGACGCCGACTGGAACCGCGACAAGTTCGATCCGGGTGATGACTCTCATCTCGTGTGGTGCAACATCAACGGCCGCAACCGGGTCGCGCGCTTCATCGATGCCGCCGAGGAATCGCTGTTCCTGCAGAATGAACGCTACCAGGACGAGGTGATCATCGAGCGTTTGGTGCGCGCGACGCGTCGCGGGGTAAAGCTGCATGTACTTGCCCGACCGGCCCACTTCCTCAAGAAGGGCAAGCTGGTCGAGGGTGTCGAGGGATTGCGCATTCTGCAGGACCTCGGCGCCAAGGTGCACCGCCTCAAGGGCCTCAAGCTGCACGCCAAGCTGATGCTGGCCGACGGCAAGCATGTGATCATCGGCTCGATCAATCTTGCCCCGGGCAGTTTTGACAGCCGTCGTGAACTGGCCATCGAGGTCCATGACGAATCGGTTGTCAAGCGTGTTCAGGGGGTGGTCCGCCAGGACTGGGAGAACTCGCATCCCCTCGATCTCTCGGATGAAGGGCTGCTCAAGGATCTGCAGGAAAACGAACCCGACGTGGCCGAGATGCTGGCTCTCGACGACCACCACGAGAATCACGGGCATCACGGGCATGGCGGGCACAACGGCCATGATGCTCACAAGGGGCATAACGGGGGCTGAACTTCGCTCCGGCGTTGCGGCGGGCGGTCATCTGGTGCCCTGGATTGGGGTTGCGGCCATGCGAGCAAGTGATTTTCTCCTCTTGTTGCTGCTTGTCGTAGCCAGCGCGACGGCGCAACCCGTCTACGAGTCGCGCGACAACGCCGGGCCCGTTTTCTCGGATTCACCGAGCACTGGTGCGCGCGAACTGGTGCTGCCGCCGCTTGCTGATCCCGCGCCGCAGCCGCCTCCAGCGAGTTCGTCAGTGCTGCCAGCGCCGCCCGTGGTCGAGCCCTACACCGCGCTCAACATCGTCGCTCCCGACAACGGGGGCACGATCCATTCGAATACCGGCCAGTTTACTGTCCAGGTGTCCATTCAACCCGACCTGCAAAGCCAACGGGGCGACGCACTTGCCATCAGCCTGGACAGGACGGTATTGCCTACCACCCGCAGCGTCTTGCAGTTTGACATCACGCCGTCGGAATGGCAGGCGGCGGCCGGCGACGAAGTCGAGCACCAGCTGGCGGTCGCCGTTGTCGATCGTTCCGGCGCCGTTCTGATGACATCCGCTCCAGTGCGCTTCTACGTGCACCGCGCCAGCGTGGCGGCGCCGCGAAAATAGCAGGTGCTGCGGGTCGTCGAACCGGCCACCCGAAGAAAAGCGGGGGCCGGTTGCGCAGACCGCCGATCAGCGGCCGGTGTCTGGAGCCGGCGTCAGGCGCACCGACAACGGTTGCGAAACGTTCAGGTTTACGTCGCGCTGCGGGAACGGGATCGGAATCCCGGCGGCGCCCAGGCGCTTCTCCATGGCATAGCGCAGGTCGCTGTCCACCCGGCGGGACACCAGGGTCGGCCCCAGTTCGACCCAGAACACGAGCACCAGCAGCAGAGCGCTGTCGGCGAAGTCCTCGAAGAACACCTCCGGTGCCGGGTCTCGCAAGACCTGTCCATGGTCTTTGGCGCAGCCGGCAACGATCTCGGCGGCCTGCTGCACCGGCGACCCATAGGCGACACCGATCCTGATCTCGCGCCGGATGCGAGGGTTGGAATAGGTCCAGTTGACGACCTGGTTCTCGAGAAAGCTGGAGTTCGGTACCAGCGCTTCGACGCCATCGAAGCCCCTCACGGTTGATGCGCGCAGATCGACGGCGGTGACATGGCCGGTCATGCCGCCCAGGGCGATGATGTCGCCGACCCGGATCTTGCGCTCGAAGAGGATGATGATGCCGCTGATCACGTTCTTGATGATCGTCTGGGTTCCGAAGCCGACGCCGATGGCCAGCGCACCGCCCAGGAAGGCGAAGACGGTGAGCGGGATGCGCGCCAGATTGAGGATGAAGATGACCAGGATCACTGCCAGCGAGATCATCGCCCAGCGGCGAATGACGCTGGCCAGTTGCTCGTTGACCTTGAAGCGGCCGACCATGATTCGCTGCAGCCGTGCCGAGAGCAGCGAGAATAGCCAGTAGCCGAAGACGAAGAGCAGGAGCGCGCCAATGCTCTTGCCGACGGTAACGCCGTAGCTGACGGCCACCGTCTTGCCGTCGACGACGGTCGACTCCTCGACGGCAAACATCTCGAAATCCCATATCGCGCGCAGACGCTTGGCCATCTGCATGGCACCAAGCTGCCAGTTGTCGACGCTTGCGGCCTTGCCCTGGAATCCGAAATCCTGCAGCCAGCGATCCAGTTGGCGCTCGAGGCCCGCCGCCGCCAGATCGACGCGTTGATAGGCCAGTAGACGCTGCTTGAGCGTGTCGAGCCTGGCCGACTCGTCGGCGCTTGCCGCCTCGTCGAGGAAGGTGTCGCTGAGCCGCAGTTCCTGTTCCCTGACCGCCAGCCGTGCCGCTTGCTGCAGTTCGTGGACGAGTTGCTTGCGGCTGAGCAACTCGTCGCGGGTGGTGCTCAGCGAGGTGATCACCGCTTGCCGCGTTGTCGAGTCCTGCGAGCGGAGAGCCACATAGCGTTGCGCCCACGCATCGCCGACAGCCTGAAGCAGCATCTGCAACCAGGACAGGGTCATCAGTTGCACGCGGTCGGTGTCCATTCGCTCGTCGAGCAGTTGCAGGCGTCGGCCGGCGTCAGGGCCGGCACCGGCCGACGCGACAAGCTTGGCCAGGCGTTCGCGCTCGGCCGTGCGCCGGTTGTTGTCGCTAACGAGGCGATCCATTTCGGCAGCCATTTTGCCCAGGCTGGCGAGCAATTGGGCCTGCTGCTGTTCGAATTCTTCCTTGCTCAGGCTCTGTTCCGGCACTACTCGGGCCAGCAGACGCTGCATTTCCGTCGTCAGCGCTTGCAGCGCTTTCGCTTCCAGGCGGACTCGATCGACGGCGATGACGATGTTGGCCAGGTCCGCCTCGGCCAGTTGCAGCCGCAGGGCCGTCAACTCGCGGTTGAGCCGCTGCTTCTCCTTCTCGTCCTGGCCCTGGGCGCGCGCGAGCTTGTCGTCGGCCAGTCGGAGTGCTTCGGCGCCGCGCTTCTGTGCTTCCAGCAGCCCCAGTTTTTGCGCCTCGAGTGCTCGCTCGGCCGCGGCCAGGCTGCGTAGGCGTTCGCCTGTGGCATCGTGCGTGTCGCGCAGTGCGTCGACACGCAGTGCCGAGTAGGGCGGCGGGCCGGCGAATTCGGCCAGCAAGGCCTGCTGGTTCGACGTTTCGGGCGGGGCCTTGCCTAGTCTATCGAGGTCGTCGAGGAGTTTCAGACGTTCGCTGTAGGCCGCTACCAGACGATCGAAGAGGCGCTTGCGATCCGTGATCGGCAGACCTTGCGGTCCCGGCGGTGGCGTCGTGCCGGTCTCCAGTTGTTCGGCCTCCTGCTGACGACGCGCCTCAGCCAGTTGCGCCTCGGTTGCGGCGCGCGGGTTGGCGGCTTCCGGCGCCGGGGCTGCGGCTTCGGTCTTGGCCTGGCCGCCGATTACGGAGGGAAGCCCGATCTGCCCGTTGACCAGCGGTGCGAAGGTCATCACGAACAGTGCGACGAGGCACTGCCGCTTCATCCTCGGTCATCCCGATGGCAGGGGGAGCTAGCCGCGTGGTGGCTGGTGGCCCCCGCGGGGACGAGGACACGGCGGTCAACGGCCCAATTCGGTCGGGCAAGAATCGAGGTTCCCAAGAGCAGGCTTCCTTCAGGCGGTGCAGTCAGTACGGCTAGCGGAGAGCAACCGGAGTTCGCACAAGCATGCCACGAAACGGCCTGTCGGTGTCGCTTGCGCCGGATTCGTCGGGTACGCGCGGGAACATGGCGCGCAGTTCGCCGCCGACACGCATGCTTGGTGGTGCACCATCAGGACGAACGGCGGCTTGCGCAGCTCCACGCGGCGCCGGTCGGCATGGCAACCGCCGGCAGGTCAACGCGTCAGGAGCATCAGCAACAGGAGGTTCGTCACCAGCGAGAGGCCGGCAATGATCCGCCAGGTGAGCAGGGGATTGCGCATCGCCAGCGGTGTCACTGGCGGTCGGTTGAGCGGCCGGCTGGCGCCGCGTTCGAGCGCCAGCAGGAACTCCTCGGCGGTTTCGAAGCGCTGCGCGGGATCCCGGGCGACGGCCTTGAGCAGGACGTTTTCCAGCCAGCCGGGAATGTCGGGGCGGTAGCGCGTCGGTGGGACCGGCTCCCCGAAGCGCGGATGCTGAAAAGGTTCGATCTCGCCGTAGGGATACTTGCGGGTGAGCAGATGGTAGAGCGTCACGCCGGCGGCGTAGAGGTCGTGCGCTGGGCCGGCCTTGTCGCCGGCGAACAGTTCCGGCGCCATGTAGCTTGGCGTTCCCGGGCTGCCCGCCGTCGCTTCGTCCTCCGACAGGCTGAGCGCGACACCGAGATCGAGAATGCGCAGCCGGCCGTCGCGGCCGATGTGGATGTTGGCCGGCTTGATGTCGCGGTGCGCGACGTCGAGGCGATGCAGGGCGGAGAGTCCTTTCATGAGGCGGATGCCGTGCTGGACGGCGTCGGCAACGGTGAAATGGATATCGGCGTCGAGCATGCGCTGCAGGGTGGCGCCCTCGTGCCAGGTTTGCAGGTAGTAGAGGCAACTGCGTCTGTCGGCCGGTACGAGTTGCGCAAAGAAGGGCGAGACGATGCGCCGTGCGCGCCACTCCTCCATGATCAGCGCGCGAATTTCGTCGGCGTCGTCGGCGAGTTCGGGGCGAAGGGTCTTCAGCACCAGTTGCTGGCCGGAAAGCTGGTCGGTGACGCGGTAGAGCAAGGTCGCGCGCGAATCGTGCAGCACCTCGTCGATCAGCAGTCCGTCGAAGTCCTGGCCCGGTTTGAAGCGCGGCGGCAGCGGCAGCCGGGCGATGCCCTCGAGCGAGTCGCGCAGATTCTCCGGCGGCAAGCCGGTGACCCGCAGGACGACGGCGCTGGCGTTGTCCTGGCCGTCGGCAGCCAGAGCCAGGCTGGTCAGCGATGCCGCGGCCTGTTGCGCGTCGGGATGGGCGAGCAGAACCGTGCGCATCCGCCCGCTGCCGAGCGGCCCCCAAACGCCGTCGGAACAGAGCACGAAACAGTCGCCTTGCTGCAACTCGCCATCGACGAAGTCGAGCTGGAAGTGGCGGTCGAGGCCGACCGCGCGCGAGAGGACGTTCTTGAGTTCCGGGTGTTCCCAGACGTGATCGCTGGTCAGGCGTGTGCAGACGCCGTCGCGCAGCAGGTACAAGCGCGAATCGCCGACGTGTGCACAGACATAGCGGCGGCCGCGCAACACCAGGACGGTGAGTGTCGTCGCCATGCCGGCGAGATCGGGCTGTCGCCCGGCCTCGGCCATGACCCAGCGGTTGAGCGGGACGACGATCTTCTCGAGGGCGTGCGGCACGCTCCAGGTGTCGGGCGTCGCGTAGTAGTCGGAGAGCAGGCCGCGTACCGTGTACTCGGCGGCCTCGCGCCCACCCTTGTGGCCGCCGATACCGTCGGCGACGGCGGCGATCAGTCCCTTGTTGTCGAGCTCCGCTCCCTGCGGCGTGACCATGCCACAGAAATCCTCGTTGCGTTCACGGGGACCGGTCAGCGAGGAATGTCCGACGTCGACGCTAAGCGGCATGCGGGATTGGCTCCGGAAAGGGAAGGGCGGCAGGTCCCAGTGTACCGTGCCGCCCCGCCTGGTTCAAAAGAAGCTGCGACTCAGATCCTGGCCGCCGTCAGGTGCGCTGCACCCCAGGTTGTCCGCCAGCGGGTCTTGACGCCGGAGAGTCCGGCGAGGGCCAGCAGGGCGAGCGCGGCGAAGATCAGAAAGCCGATCTGATAGCTGCCGGTGATTTGCTTGGCGTAACCGAGCGAGGAGGCGAGGTAGAAGCCGCCGACACCGCCGGCCATGCCGACCAGCCCGGTCATGACGCCGATTTCCTTGCGGAAGCGCTGCGGCACCAACTGGAAGACGGCACCGTTGCCCATGCCCAGTGCCAGCATCGCGCCGACGAAGGCGAGCAGCGCCATCCACGCTGCCGGCAGACCGATGCTGACGATGCCGAGGAAGATGGCTGCCAGTACGTACATTACCGAGAGGCTCTTGATGCCGCCGATGCGGTCGGCGACGTTGCCGCCGATCGGTCGCACCAGCGAGCCGGCGAACACGCAGGCGGGCGTGAA
>AATN01000119.1_pt1 | contig 20782 bp, 15 predicted proteins | sample 270648 | NCBI WGS metagenome assembly AATN01 (sample SAMN02954269, study PRJNA17659) | bioreactor sludge metagenome | biome: terrestrial; feature: bioreactor; material: sludge; isolation source: Enhanced Biological Phosphorus Removal (EBPR) bioreactor sludge | place: Australia: Brisbane, Queensland
GCCCCGCACGGTTTTGGGTTTCTGTCCGGTCGTCCTGTACGCCATCCCGGAAAAGGCAACGCCCCTTGCGGGGCGTTCGTGTCTTATGCGCTTGTCCTGCCTGCCGTGCTCTCTCAGGCGGCGGCCAATGCTCCATAAATGGGAGTGGTCCAGAGTCGGCGCAGCCAGGTAGCGCATGCCTTGGCGCACCGTCTGGCGCACTGCGCATAATTTGTATTATGTCAACTACTAGGGTGTGGTAAGTCCTTTCCTGCTGAGGAATCATCCATCGTTCCTAACCAAGCCATTCATGCCAGAGGACTTGAAAAACGTCGTGACAAGCTGGGTCAGAGGCTCCCCGACTATCTGTCAATCGGAGGGTTTGAACAGCCCCTTGAGGGAGTTGAACAAACCACCTCCAGGACTAGCTGGTGGCGCGTTGTCAGGGTGAGCGTTATCAAGAGACTCGGCTTGCCTGCGATCGACCTTGATACTACGCGTTGCCACCGTGGTGGCGGATTCTGCTCCACCCGTCACCGGAGGCACTGGCGCCGCGGGATTCGCTGCCGTGGTATTGCTGCTGACCTTGAAATAGAAGTCACCCGTCAAGGAGGAGGAATCCCAGGGAATCTGCTCGTGCTGAGAATCGGCGGCCACACCCTTGCGGGTGTTCTTGAGTACGTCCTCCAGTTTTTGGTTGGGGATCCGCAATTGTTTCAGGAAGTGTGTAGTAAAAAGACCATTTGCTCCAGAACCATCCGCCGCGGTCTTACCTGGAGCCGTCGCGAAAGCGATCACCGTTCCGGTAGGGGCGTCGATAGAGGCCAGTCCTCCTTTGCCCGTCGAACGCCAGGACCGGGCAAAGGGATTGTCCCGGCAGGCGTCCAGGACCACGACATTGACCTGCGATTTGGCGTCCTCCAACTTAGTAAGAATGAGTCCCAGATTTATGGTCTTGGACTGGATATCAGACTCCTTCTTCAAATCGGCGTCCACCGGAATGAGGTAGTTCTCCCCATTTACCTGCATTCCATGTCCCGCATAAAAGACCAGAGCGGCGCCACCTCGCTTAATCGCCCTCCCGAATTCGTCAATGGCTGAGTTCATCCTCTCCAGCCCCGCATCTTCCACCGAGATCACCTGGAAGCCCGACTTTCTCAACTCCGTAGTCATGGCTCTGGCATCGTTCACGGGGTTGAGCAGAGCACCGCGCTTGTACTTCGAATTGCCAATCACCAAGGCCGTACGTTGGCCGAGAAACAGAGCGTCGGAGCTGATGTTTTGCGGGGCATTGGGAATAGCCTGAGCAGCGGACGGCCGGGAGTCGCGCTTCTTGGTCGTTTGCGGTGACGCGCCAGCCTCCAGCCGATCCGACTTGACGAGATCCGAGCGAATACTCGCCATCGCGCCAGCCTTCTTGATGTTCTGATCGTTACGGGTCAAGGCTTCAGTGATCAGCTTGTTTGGCTCGTTGGTCAGACGATCCGCAATTCGGTAATGCTCACTCGCCTTCCAGAAGGCCCCGGCCGCCTCCTCGCAAATCCCGAGGTCATAGTTGAGAGCGACGGACTCCTTCTCCTGTTCGTACACATCCCGCATCATTTCACAGGCTCTGTCCATGCGACCACTATTGGCAAACTTAATGGCGCCAGCGAAACGATCCTTGTTCGCCTGCGAACGAATGCGATCATCGGGGTCCATCAGAGACACGGACATGCTTCTGTCGTGGGGGACTATCTTGCGCATAACTTCGTCGACCACCGCAGCCTGCAAGCTGCCCAGCATGGCGCGACCGTCCTTCGGCGAGTCGCTGCCGCATGCCTGGCTATCCTCCTGTTTGGTGATGGCCTGACTGAAGATCGCGTTGCCCGTCTTCGCATCGATCAGCCGAACCTGTACTTGCATGCTCGCCCTGCGGTCGAGGCAAGGAATGGTTACGTTGCGGCCCGAAACGCACTTGCTCAACAGCTTCTTGGGATCGGCAGCTTGGTCGCAAACATACTGTGTCGTGGAACTACGCTGATCCTGCACCCCGGCCTGGGTTACCTCTCCCACAAGAAGGGCGTCCGCACCCTGGGCACGGGCCGCGCTGGCGAGAGACCTACTGTCGCCGCCCGCCGAGCGTCCTTCCGGCGCCCGGGTGACCGAGCGGTAAACCGGTTTTTCTTGCACACGCGCGTTCATCATGGCGCTTTCCATTGCAACAGCGAGACTATCTCCGTACTGGCCGGAAAAACGCGCCACGGACATGGACTTGAAGGCAGACGCCTGAGCGACTTCCGGTGCCTGTAGCATGGTGACTTGCGCCTGCTTCGCTACGCAACCAGCCAGCGCCGCACAACACCCGAATATTGTCAGTGCCCTGTTCACATGCAAGACCCGCATACAACTCCCCTCCCACGCATTTTCCCCTCCCGAGCCGCGTATACATTCCCGAACGCAAACCAGACAATCCCCTTCTACCGTCTGCGCTTGAGTTAACAATGGTGATTCCGTGCGCGGTCTGGAGGACATGCGTCCAACCGCTGGTTTGCCAGTACAGGGATTAAGTGAGGCGAGGCCGGGAACCCAATCACGACATAGATTTTAAGCGAAGTTCAACGGCTCTGCAAAAGCCAGCCTGCGCCAACGTGGTGTGAGCGTGAGCGAGGGGCGTTTTCCACGTAGTCCATGATTCGGGACCGGTCGAACTTCAGACATTGGTATCTGCCACTCCTCTTTCGGACGTCTGAATGAGCCCGCATTGTCAACGGTCTCGGAGCCGCGCCGCGCTCGCCTGGCCCGCTTGGCAATGCGGTGGAAGCCGTTCTAGACGGTGGCGATTGCCGTCTCGCGCCCGCTTGCCACCGTTTCCTTCCGCCTCGCAAGCAGTGTATAGACGGTCGGTACGACGAACAGTGTGAACAAGGTGCCGAGCAGCAGGCCGCCGACGATGACCCAGCCGATCTGCTGGCGGCTCTCGGCGCCGGCACCACGGGCCAACGCCAGGGGAATCGCACCGAGCACCATCGCGCCGGTGGTCATCAGGATCGGCCGCAGACGCAACTCGGAAGCGTCGATCACGGCCTGTTTGATCGCACGTCCCTGTTCCTGCAACTGGTTGGCAAACTCGACGATGAGGATGCCGTGCTTGGTGATCAGGCCGACCAGTGTCACCAGGCCGATCTGGCTGTAGACGTTGAGCGTGCCGCCGCTGAGCAGTAGCGCCAGCAGCGCGCCGGTCATCGACAGCGGCACGGTCAGCATGATGATGAAGGGATCGCGGAAACTCTCGAACTGGGCGGCCAGCACCAGATAGATGAAGGCCAGCGCGAGCACGAAGGTCAGCGCCAGCGACGATGACGAAAGCCTGAACTCGCGCGACTGGCCGGCGTAGTCGATGGCATAGCCCGGCGGCAGAACGCGTCCGGCGGCCTCCTCGAGGAACTTGAGAGCTTCGCCCATGGCGTAGCCGGGAGCCAGGTTGGCGGTAATGGTGACCGCGCGCCGTTGCGCGAAGTGGTTGAGCTCACGTGGGCTGACCGACTCGTCAACGGTGAGCAGATTGGCCAGCGGGATCATGCTGCCGTCCCGGGCGCGAACGAAAATGTCGCGGATATCGGAAGGCGTTGCCCGATCGGCGTTCGCTACCTGCACGATCACGTCGTACTGCTCGCCCTCGCGCTTGAAGCGAGTCACCTGACGACCACCGAGCATGGTCTCGAGCGTGCGGCCGACGGTTTCGATCTGGACGCCGGTGTCGGACGACTTGTCGCGGTTGACGATGACCGACAATTCCGGCTTGTTCAACTTGAGGTCGGTATCGACGTTGGTGAAGCCCGGATTCTTCGCGACCTCTTCGAGGATCTTGCTGGTCATGCGGTCCAGCTCGGCGTACGACGCCGAGGTGACGATGACGAAGTTGATCGGCCGCTCACGCGGGCTCTGCCCCAGTGAGGGAGGCAGGACCGGGAAGGCCAGAACGCCGGGAATTCCCATGAACTTCGGGAACAGTTCCTTGACCACGGCTCCGCTGTTGCGCTGGCGTTCCTGCCAGTCGCTGAGGCCGATGAAGGAGATCCCCTGGCTGACGGTCGGGTTGCCGGCGACGACGAAGTAGCGTTCGACATCCTTGGTGTTGGCGTAGATGCTCTCGAGTTGCCTCGCATACTTGTCCGTATAGTCCAGGGTTGCGCCTTCCGGACCGAGGAAGACGCCGAGAATGACGCCGCGGTCCTCGATCGGCGCCAGTTCGGACTTCAGCGCGCCGAGGAGGACGACGTTTGCCGCCGCTACCACGGCAAAAGCCAGCATGACCAGCCAGCGACGCGCGAGTGCCGCGGTCAAAACGCGGCGATAGCCGCTTGTCAGCCGGTTCAGGGCGTTTTCTACCCACACGTAGGCCTTGCCGTGGCGGGTCTCGTGTTTGAGGAGCAGTGAGCACATCATCGGTGACAGGGTCAGCGCGACGAAGCCCGAGACCAGCACGGCGCCAGCCAGGGTCAGCGCGAACTCGACGAAGAGCTTGCCCGTCCGCCCGGTCATGAAAGCCACTGGCGCATACACGGCCGCCAGCGTGATGGTCATCGCGACGACGGCGAAGCCGATCTCCTGCGCGCCCTGGAAGGCCGCTTGCCGCCGTGGCATGCCCTCCTCGATGTGCCGGTAGATGTTCTCGAGGACGACGATCGCGTCATCGACGACGAGGCCGATGGCCAGCACGAGGGCCAACAGCGTCAGCGTGTTGATCGTGAAGCCGAGCACCAGCATCAGGGTGAACGCACCGATCAGCGATACCGGGATCGTCACCAACGGGATCAGCGTCGCCCGGAAGTTACGGAGAAAGAGGAAGATGATCAGCAGGACCAGCGCCATCGCTTCACCGATGGTCTTGAACACGGCGTCGATCGAGCGATCGATGAACACCGACGAGTCATAGGCGATGCTGGCCCGCATTCCCTGCGGCAGTTCGCTGATCACCTTCGGTAGTTCGCCACGCAGCGCCCGCGAGAGTTCGAGCGGATTCGCCGTCGCCTGCTTGATGACGCCGAGGGCGACTGCCGGCCGCCCGTTGAAGCGTACGCTGCTGCGCTCGGAAGCGGCGCCGATCTCGACCCGGCCGAGGTCGGCGATGCGCACCGGGTAGCTGCCCCTGGCGTCGGTCGCCTGCTTGACGATGATCTCGGCAAACTGCGCCGGCTCGGTGAGATCGGTGCGGGCGACGACGGAGAACTCGCGACTCTGACTTTCGATCCGGCCAGCCGGTACTTCGACGTTCTGCCGGCGCAGCGCGTCCTCGACATCCTGTGCCGTCAGGTTGAAGGCGGCGAGCCGGTCGCGATCAAGCCAGATGCGCATTGCAAACTTCCGCTCGCCGAAGACGCGCACGTCGGCGGCACCAGGCAGCGTCTGCAGGCGTGGCTTGACGATCCGGTTGGCCACGTCGGTGACTTCGAGCGCCGAGTGCTGGTCGGAGGAAAAGGCGATCCAGATGATCGGGTTGGCGTCGGCCTCGACCTTGGCGATGACCGGCTCGTCGATGTCGGTCGGCAGCTTGTTGCGCACGCGCGAGACGCGGTCGCGCACATCCGATGCCGCCGAGTCGGGGTTGCGTTCGAGCTTGAAGCGCACCGAGATCTGGCTGTTCTCCTGGCGCGAGATCGAGGTGATCACGTCGACCCCCTCGATGCCGGCGAGCGAATCCTCGAGCGGCTTGCTGATCTGCGACTCGACGATCTCCGCGGAGGCGCCGCGATAGGTCGTGTCAACGGTCACCACCGGCTCATCGATCTTGGGATACTCGCGCACCGGTAGTCGGGTGTAGGAAACCAGACCGACCAGCATGATCGACAACGAGAGTACCGTCGCGAACACCGGACGACGGATGCACAGATCGGAGATCTTCATTTCCCCGGTCCCGCCGGGGTCGCTGCCTTGCCGTCGGTCGCCACCGCCTTGTCGGCACCGGGCGGCGCGCCGTCAGGCGGGGGAAGTGGTGGCGCCCCTGGCGCACCGCCCTGCCCCGCTGCGCGCACCGCCGCACCGTCGCGCAGCTTCAGTTGACCGGCGATGACCACCTCGTCGCCAGCGCTCAGGCCCTCGATGACTTCCACCTGACCGTCGCGGCGCAGGCCGGTCTTGATCGGTGCGCGCTTCGCCTTGCCGTCGACGAGGCGATAGACGTAGGGCGCCTTGCTGTCCGGCACCACCGCCTGCTCCGGAATCAGCAGCACGTTGTTGCGCTGCTCGAAGATCAGGCGAACCCGCACGAACAGGCCGGGGCGCAGCCGACCCTCGGTATTCGGCAAGTGCGCCCGCAAGGAAATGGCTCGGCCGCCCGCCTCGACCAGCGGATTGATCGCATCGAGCACGGCCGGAAAAAGCTGGCCTGGTATAGCGTCGCTGGCCACCTCGAGCCGCTGCCCGGGGCGAAGCTGGGTCAGATAGGACTCGGGCAGCCGAAAATCGATCTTCAACGTGCTGATGTCCTCGAGATTGACGAGTTCCTGTCCTTCCTTGACATAGTCGCCGACACTGACATTGCGTATGCCGACGATTCCCGAGAAGGGGGCGCGGATATGCATCTTTTCGAACCTGGCCTGCGCCACGGCTACGGCAGCTTCCTGCACTTTCAGTCCAGCCTGCGTGTTGTCGAGCGCCTGGCGGCTGATGAACTTCCTCGCGAAGAGATCCTGATTGCGCTGATGATTGGCTTGCGCCAAGCCCAGGCTGGCCTTGGCCTGATCGAGTTCGGCCGACTGCGTCGCGGCATCGAGAGCGATCAGCAGGGCGCCCTTGCCGACGGCGACGCCGTCGCGAAAATTGATCGCGGCGATGCGGCCTGGCGTCTCCGGCCGCAGGATGACCGACTCGTTGGAGCGCAGCGAACCGACTGCCGTCGCCTCGACCGCGAGTTCGGCGGCGAGGACCCGGGCGGTTTCGACGGGCGTCGGAAAGCCGCCGGGCGGGCCGCCGGCCGCCGCCGGCTTGCCAGCACCACCGGGCGCCGCCGGCAGGAGCGCGCCGCCCGGCTCGCGAAAGCTCGTGTACGCGAAGTAGCCAAGCCCGATCAGGCCGGCAGCGACGACGGCCAACAACACAAGGCGATTCTTCCTGCTCGGCATGATGATCCGAATCCCCCGCCGCAGCGGGCAAGTAAAGGCGATTTGCAACGGGTGAGCCCAGGGACCGGGCAGGCAGCGGAGTGTACCGAAGCCAGAGCGAATCGGAAACCCTGATTCATCTGGCTGCTCCCCGGCGTGAGCGAAAAGGCTGCCAGGGTGAGGTGCGCGATCAGCGTGTCGGTTGCCCGCCGACGGTAAGTATTCGGTGAACCGGTGGGCCAAGTCTGACCTTGACGATCGGCGCTAGCGACACAGAATTGAGCGGAAGTTCCTGTGCAGGGGATGGAGCCAGATATCCTTGATCGGCAGGATAGGCTTGGACGTGGGGCATTTCTTGCCGCGTCCGGTGGTTTGACCGACCTTGATCCAGTTGGCGGCCTGGTAACAGGTGCCGCGATGACGGGGAGTCTCGACAAAGGTTTCGAGGAGCACGGGGCGGTAGCCGTAGCGCGCCAGCCAGTCGTTGGGCAGTTGCCTGTGGATGATCGCGAGGATCTTCGAGGCCAAGCCCTTGGACTGGATCCAGGGCAAGATCAGAAAGCGGGCATTGTTGACCACGAGCGGGAGGTTTCTTTGCCGCTCGTCCTCCTGCCAGCCGATGAAGCGCTCGCGTGCGGCGAGCTTCCAGGCACTGGCGCCGAAGCTCAACAAGGCAACCCGATGCTCACCGGCGAAGACGAAGTAGCGGCTCTGACTACCGGCCATGGGCGTGTAGCCGAGATAGTGGTAACGGGCGATGTACTCGTTCCACAGTCGGGAGTGGGCCGAACCGGAGACTTGGCGCAAGTGGAGCGGCGGCAGCTCATGCACTGGCCGCACGAGCAGCGATTGGGGATCGGTAGCGGCGGTGGCGAGATACTCGGGTTGGCGAGGGGCGCGCCGTTGTGCCGCCGGCAGGGTGAGCAGGCCGTCCGCTTGCATGCGTAGCATGGCGACTCGGCAGGTCATGTCCTTCAGCTCGCCATTCGGCTTGAACCAGTCGAGGAGCGCGCACACCTGACGCGAGAGCTGCGCGCGGCTGGCACTGGGGTTGGCCTCGATCAGGTGGCGGAGGGTCTGCAGTTCGTCAAGGGTGAACTGACGCCCGCAATAAGGCTTCATGAGCTGTCGATGGGGTCGGCCGGGTCCATCGCGGCACGACGCCTCTGTGCCAGCAGGTCAGCGTCCATCGCCCAGGGCAGAAAGACACTCAGGTCCGCCGGCGGCTGGCTGCCATTCGCCGCACAGGCGTCCAGATACGCCGTCAGCCAGGTGCGGGGATTGATCCCCCACAGGCGCATCGTCATCAGCAAGCTGAACATCGTGGCCGCGAGGGCGCCCGACCACGGACTGCCGGAACCGTAGAAGTTCTTGCGCGCGACGACGGGCGTGCGTTGGTCCCGCTCGGCGACGTTGTTGTCCATCGGCACCTCGGGGTGGTCGACAAACACCGTCAAGCCGGGCCAATGCTTCTGCATGCTCTGCAGCACCTTCCTGGCCGGGGCCTTGAGCGCCGGGTTCGCCCGTTCGGCCTCGCGTTGGCTCGCCATTTGCGCGACCCTTTGCCGCAAGCCGTCGTCACGTGCGGCCCACTGAACCGGATCGGCGCGCACGGCACAAGGCGCGCGTCGTTCAAGAGGTAGAGCTCGCCAATCCGTTCGACCCAGGACAGGGCCCATTCCGAGAGCTCCGGATGGGCGTTGGCCAACTCGATGAAATCACGCCGTTGATGGGCCCAGCAGAAGGCCAGAAGGATCGTCCCAAGGATTCTCGCGAGCTTCTTGTAGCCCGAGTAGCGATCACAGATGACGATCCCTCCTTGGCTGGCGGACAGTTCGGCGATCGGCACCGGCGCCGATCGCGTCGGGTCAAGCACAAAGTGAATCACCGATTCGGAGTGAAACACCCACAGGTACCAGCGATGACCGATCTTCCCTTCGGTCTCGGCAAACACCATCCAGCGGGTTTCATCCGCGTGCCAACGATTCTCGCTCTGCAGTCGGCAACGCAGCGCGTCTTCCAGCGGCTCGAACAGCGGGGCCAAGGTGCGTAGTCCGCCAGTAAGGGTTCCGGGCGAGAGCGTCAGATCGTGGTCAGACCAGTCTCGGAGCAGGCGATGAGTCGGCTGGCCGTACGAGAACTTGGCGAGCAGAAGGTGCACCCAGATCGACACCCCGTACTTGCCGCGGGTGATCAACCGCGCCGGGGGGGGTGCGCTCAGGATGCCCGGCGTCCCGGGGCACCGACAGGTCCGCCGGTAGCGCCGCCGGCGGATTACTCGCCGGTACGGCTTGACGTCTATTTCGAGAATTTCACTGTCTTCCGTGCCGGGAAAGTCGGCATAGCCGAGACCACACTCCGGGCAATGGGGGCAGTCGAGTTCGATGGTTTCGACCTGTGCCGGCAAGTGGCTTTCGAGCCTCCGTCCGTGACCGGCGACTCCCGGCCGCTGGCCTCGCGGCCTCGCCGACTTCTGGTCATTCGATGCGGCGTCCTTTTCCGTCCTCGAACGACGCTCGTACTTGCGGCCAAACAGGCGCTTTTGCAAATCCCGGAGCTTGCCCTCGGCCTTCTCCAACTCGCTGCGCAAAGCCGCCTCACGCGCCGCCGCTTGCGCCATCGCCAGGCGATGATCAGCCTCCCGTTGCGCCAAACGGGCAAGCGCTTGTTGATGTTGACTCTTCCAGTAATTGGCCTCGGACCGGAGCTTGATCTCCGCTTCCTTGCTCAGCGTCACCATCACCTGGGCAAACGGCGTCGGCTTGCCGTTGCTTGTCGATGGTCCTGCGTACGAGATGTCCGATCCAGAGCCCATACGTCGAAGTCTACCCAAACTCGGCTTCTGTGTCCAGCCCTCCGCCATCTGCTCAGTCGCCGACTATCGGCCGCCACCTCCGACTACGGGTTCACCGAATACTTACCTTGCAACTTCCACGTCGAACGTTTCGGCAGAACGGGTGGGTGGTTCCGGCGGCGACCAGACTGGCCGACGGCGACGATGACGCCCGGCCGGGACGGCCGCTCTTCAGCCCGCCTCGACGGCGAGCTCGCGGCTGTCCCGGATGACGTGGTCCGAGATGACGTCGCAGGAGATGAAACCGACGAGATCACTGGCCGCCAGTTGACCGCTGAGAAACTGGTCGCGGACAGTGGCCGCCTTGGCCAGGAGTGCGCGATGGCTCGCCTGATGCTTCCTCAGGATTGGCGGCTGCGTTTCGGCCAGCACCGATTCTTCGGTGGAAAAGTGGTCGATGATGTGCTCGATCAGATCATCGAGCAGCAGCTCCACTTGCGAAGGCGGCTGCCTGATCAACACCGAATTGATCAGCTCGCTGCCCAGGCGGCACAAGCGACGACGTTGCTCGTCGATCAGCGGATGCCCGCACTCGAATGAATTGCGCCACAGGAACTGGACGAGTACGCCGGCCGGCGCCTCTTCCTTCCCGGCATTCGGCAGGTCGCTGGGCTTCTCGAGCTGATAGAGACCCCGACGATGCTGCGCGCGAAGCAGTCCCACCAAACCGCCAGCCGACAGCAGTATCAAGCCGAGGACGACCGCCACCCCGTCGCGCAGCGCGATCATGGCCAGCAGGCCGGCGCTCGCGTATAAGTAGGGCAGCGCATTGTAGAGCCCAGCCGGGATTCGCCACTTTCTCACCTTGCCACCTACCCAGGACACCTTTGGAAAAGTTGCCGTCACCGGGATTCGCATCCTCGCCAACAGCATGTGTTCGAAGCGTCGCCACGCGTACCGTGTGCACGTGTGCGGGTAGATTGGAACAGCGAAACCGTTGGGAGCACGTGAGGCTTTTCACGATTGCCCGCAGACTCGCGCGGAGTGGCCGATTCGGCGGCCGTCGCCGATTCCTTTCGGGACGTTCGGCCGGCACAATGCCGGCGACTTGTCATTGGCGGATGTCGTCGCCTGGCCGCGTTACCGACCCAGGAACCACGGTATCACCACCGGCAGCAGCAGCGCCGTCATCAGGCCATTGAGACCCATCGCCAGCGCGGCAAAGGCTCCCATCTGCTCGTTCTCCTGAAAAGCGCGCGCGGTACCGATGCCGTGCGCAGCAATCCCCATGGCGAAGCCGCGCTGGGCGTCGTCTTCGATGTGCAGCGCCCGATAGACATAGCGCCCGCCGATGGCGCCGACGATTCCCGTAATGATCACCAGCACCGCCGTAAGCGAGGGCAGGCCGCCGAGACGCTCGGCGATGCCCATGGCGATCGGCGTGGTCGCCGACTTCGGTGCCAGCGAGAGCAGCGTCGCCCGGCTGGCCCCGAACAGGCTGCCGATCGCGACCGCAGACAGGGCTGCGGTCAGGGAACCGACGACCAGTGCGACCAGCAAGGGCAGCGCCAGGCGCACCAGGCGTTCAATCTGGGCGTAGAGCGGAATGGCCAGCGCCACGGTGGCCGGGCCGAGCAGGAAATGGACGAACTGTGCGCCGTCGAAGTAGGTGCTGTAGGGCGTGTCGGTCAGCGACAGCAAGGCGACCAGCGCAGCGACCGCGAGCAGAACCGGGTTGGCCAATGGATGCCCGTGGCAACGCTTGTGCACCCAGGTGGCGCCCTGGTAGGCGAGCAAGGTCAGCGTCAGACCAAGCAGGGGCGACGCCGCCAGGTAGACCCAGATCTCGCTGATGCGCGGTGTCATGGCGTGTCCTGCGGGAGGTCGCGGTGGCGACTCAGGAAGCGCAGCACCAGGGCGGTCACGGCGATGGTGATCAGCGTGCTGGCCACCAGCGAGATGAGCAACGGCAGCCACTCGTCGGACATGCGCTGGAAGTGCAGCATGACGCCGGTGCCGGCGGGAATGAAGAGCAGCGAGAGATGCTGCAACATCGCCTGCGCCGTCTTGCGCAGGTCGGCGGATGGGCCGCCACGCACGGTGAGGGCGATGAAGAGCAGGGCAATGCCGATTACCGGCCCCGGGATGGGCAAGGCCAGGCCGCGCGAGATGACTTCGCCGAGCAGTTGGAAAACGAGGAGAAGGGTGATCGCGCCGATCATGGGTCGACTGGCCGGGGTGGCCGAAATGGTGAGGGTGATTGGCCAGCAAGTATAGTAGAAGCGGCGACGCGAGTGGCCGCGTCGCCAGCGCTCGAACCGCGCCGCGCGGTGTGGATATTGTGTGCAGGAATGGCCACTCCTCCGGCGGCTGCGCTTGCCGCTCAGAAGTCTGTCTTTGGCCCTCGCCACGTTTCGCGCAGGGGTTCGGCGCGGGCGATCGCCAGCGACGCCGCGCACCAGCCCTCGCAGGCATTGCGACCCGGGCGGCGGCGCCAGAGGTTCAGCAGCGCCTTGCAGCGCGCGTAGAAGCGGAAGAAGCGCAGGACGTTCCGGCGTTCCGCCAGGGTCAGCGCGTGCGCGCTGCAGATCAGCTTGTCGTCGCTCATGCCGCGGTCGGTGAGGGTCACCGCGCCCCAGGCGCGCACCCGCAGGCGGGTACCGAAGGGCAGGCGTGGTCCGAGCACCAGCGCGTCGAGCAGATCGCCCTCGAGACCGAGGTAGTTGGGGACGGAACCGTAGTTGAAGGGGCAGGGCAGTGGCGAGACGAAATCGACGCGCCCCGTTGAGCCGCGCTTGAGGAAGCTGCCGCGCGGAACCTCGATCACCACCTCGACTTCCGGCGCTTCGTCTTCGCTGCTGGGTGGATCGAGGCGTTGCGTAGGCATCGCGCAAGTCTACTCCAGCTTGCCGCCGGCCGCGGGCCCTGCCGTCCGCGCGTGCGAGAAGCCTCCCGCTGAGGGCCGCGTGGCGAACAAAATGCCGTGGCCCTTGTCGATTTGCTGACTGGTGGTTCGTCGCATACACCAGGACGGGCCTTTTCCGCCCCTTTGAAAACCCCAAGGAGACTGCCATGAACACCGTGCAACCGATTCCCCCCGGCATGACCGCGATCACCCCGCATCTCGTCTGCCGTAGCGCTGCCGATGCCATAGCCTTCTACGCCAGGGCCTTCGGCGCCGTCGAACTCGGCCGCCTGCCCGCCCCGGATGGCCGCCTGATGCACGCCATGATCAGGATCGGCGACGCTTCGCTGATGCTGGTCGACGAGTTTCCCGAGCAGGGATGCCTGGGGCCCTCAGCCGTCAATGCTTCGCCGGTGACCCTCCATCTTTATGTGGCGGATGCGGATGCGACCATGGCCGCGGCCGTTGCGGCGGGCGCCACGGTGACGATGCCGCTGGCCGACATGTTCTGGGGCGATCGCTACGGTCGACTGGTGAATCCCTTCGGTCACCAGTGGTCGGTGGCCACCCACGTGCGCGATGTCAGTCCGGCGGAAATGGCCGCTGCCGCTACCGCCGGTTGTAGCGCCGCCAAGGACTGAGGAGGCCATGGCATGCTACTGCTGCCATTGCGGTCACGGCAACGAGCTGGCAATTGCCACGCGCGCGACGACCGTCGCGCCGGTACGGGGCGGCTTGCACCGGCAAGGCAGGACTTTCGCCGGCAAGCTGCGGTATCCTTGACGGTCGGGCGCTTGCTCAGGCGCCGATGATCGCCGTCAGTCCCGGAGAAACCATGCCAGTAACTGCCTTCCTTTCCGATGTCGAACCGTCGCGCGCCGAGATCGATGCCCTCGAAGAACCTGCGGTGATCGAGTTCGGCACGGACTGGTGCGGTTATTGCCAGGGCGCTCAGCCGATGATCGGCGCGGCGCTTGCGCAGTATCCGCAGGTGCGGCATATCCGCGTCGAGGATGGCCCGGGACGCCGCCTGGGACGGTCCTTTCGCGTCAAACTCTGGCCGACCCTGATCTTTCTCGAGCGCGGCCGGGAAGTGAGGCGCCTTGTCCGGCCTGCCGCGCCTGGCGAGATCGACGAGGCACTGGCGCAGATCGCTGTCGCCAAGTGATGTCTGACGCTTCCGAGTGAAGAAGAGCACGCGGGTCGCCGTGCTCGCGCTCACGCTGCTTGGCGTCGGCGCTGGCTACTGGTACCTCGGTCCTCGCCATTCGGGCGCCGGGCAGCTGACCAAGGAGCCGCCGCCGGTGCCGGTGGTGCTGGCGCGGGCCGCCGTCAAGGACATGCCGATCGTGCTGGCGGTCGTTGGTCGGGGCGAGGCGTATGAAACTGTCAGTCTCAAGTCGCGTGTCGACGGGCAGGTCGCCAGCGTCGTCTTTGCCGAGGGCCAGCATGTCAGCCGGGGCGACGAACTGATCCGGCTCGATACCACTGATTTCACGCTGCGCCTCCGGCAGGCCGAGGCCATCGTGGCGCGGGACGAGGCGCAACTGGCCAAGGCGAGTGCCGACACCAGGCGTTACCTGGCCTTGCGTGATCGCGGTTTCGTTTCTGAAGAAAAGGTCAATGAGATGCGTACCGGCGAGGCGGTGGCCGGCGCGGCGCTGCGCGCGGACCAGGCGGCCGTCGACCTGGCGCGAGCGCAACTGTCGTATGCCAGCATTCGTGCACCGTTTGCCGGCGTCATGGGCGCCAGGCTGGTCTATCCCGGCGCAGCGGTCAAGCTCAATGACACGGTCTTGGCGGTGATCAACCGGGTGCGTCCGCTCCATGTCGGTTTTGCCGTTCCCGAGAAGCACTTGAGCCGCCTGCGCAGCGCGATGACCGGCGGCTGCCAGACGGGTGGCTGCCTGAAGGTCAGCGTCGGCATCCCCGGTGAGGAGGCGCGCCGTTTCGATGGTGAGGCACGTTTCATCGACAATGCGGTCGATCCGGCCACCGGCACCATCCGCATGAAAGCCGTGGTCGACAACCGGGACGAGGTGCTCACACCAGGGCAGTTTCTCGATGTCAGCCTGACTCTCGATACCCTGCGCGATTCCGTCGTCGTTCCCGATGCGGCCGTTCAGCAAGGCCCCGAAGGACCGCTGGTCTTTGTCGTCAACGCGCAGGGCATCGTCGAGGTGCGCAAGGTCGAGGTTGCCGCCAGTTCCGGTGGTCTGACAGCCGTGTCGAGGGGTGTTCAGTCGGGAGAAAGCGTCGTCACCGACGGCCAGCTGCGGCTCGTTGCCGGCGCCAGAGTACAGGCGCAGGAAGCCGGCGCCGGCGTTCCGGCCGCCGGACAGCAAAGATAGGCACCGCCGATGCAAGTTGCCGAGCTCTGCATTCGCCGCCCCGTGATGACGACACTGCTGATCGCCGCGGTCGTCGTTTTCGGGATCATTGCCTATCGGGCCTTGCCGGTCGCCGAACTGCCGACAGTAGATTTTCCGACCATTGCGGTCACCGCCAACCTGCCCGGCGCGTCGCCGGAAACCATGGCCGCGGCGGTGGCGACGCCGCTCGAAAGCCAGTTCTCGACGATCGCCGGGCTCGATTCGATGACCTCGACCAGCGCCCAGGGCTCGACGGCGATCACCCTGCAGTTTACGCTCGACCGCAACATCGACGCGGCGGCGCAGGACGTGCAGTCGGCCATTTCGGCGGCGCTGCGCAAGTTGCCGCCGAACCTGCCCGCACCCCCCTCGTTTCGGAAAGTGAATCCCGCCGACCAGCCGATCTTCTACGTCGCCATGTCATCGGCGACGCTGCCCCTGGCGATCGTCAATGAGTATGCGGAAACCCAGCTCGCGCAGCGTCTGTCGACGATCCCCGGGGTGGCTCAGGTGCAGGTCTTCGGCGCCCAGAAGTACGCGGTACGTATCCGCGCCAACCCCGATCAACTGGCCGCACGCGGCATCGGCATCGACGAGTTGCAGCAGGCGGTTGCGCAGGCCAACGTCAATCAACCGGTGGGGATGTTCGACGGCAGCCGCCAGACCTTCGCCATCAAGGACAATGGCCAGCTCGCCGATGCCGCCGCCTATCGGCCGCTGATCGTTGCCTGGCGCAACGGTGCGCCGGTCCGGTTGGAAGACGTGGCGACGCCAATGGACAGCGTCGAGAACAACAAGATCGCCAGCTGGAATGTGGACAAACGCGCCATCGTCCTCGCCATCCAGCGCCAGCCGGGCGCCAACACGATCGAGACGGTCGATTCGATTCGCAAGATCCTGCCTGGCTTCAAGGCCAAGCTGCCGGCGGCGATCGATATGAACATCCTCTACGACCGCAGCCTGTCGATCCGGGAATCGATCGACGACGTGCAGTTCACGCTGCTTCTCGCCGGCTTCCTGGTCCTCGTCGTCATCCTGCTGTTCCTGCGCAACCTGTCGGCGACGCTGATTCCCAGCCTGGCCCTGCCAATCTCGGTGATCGGCACCTTCGCCGCCATGCACGTGCTCGGCTACAGTCTCGACAACCTGTCTCTGCTGGCGCTGACGTTGGCCGTCGGGTTCGTCGTCGACGATGCTATAGTCATGCTCGAGAATATCGTCCGGCATCTCGAGGCCGGCGAGGCGCCGTTCGAGGCGGCGATCCGGGGCGCCCGGGAAATTGGCTTCACCATCGTTTCGATGACCATTTCGCTGGTTGCGGTGTTCATCCCGGTGCTGTTCATGGGCGGTATCGTCGGCCGCTTGCTGCATGAGTTTGCGGTGACCATCTGCATCGCCATCCTGGTTTCCGGCTTTGTCTCGCTGACGCTGACGCCGATGCTCTGCAGCCGTTATCTCAAGCCGGCCGGGTCGGCGCAGCATGGGCGCCTGTTCCGGGCCTTCGACAGCTTCTTCGCCGCGTTCCTTGGCGGCTACGAACGCAGCCTGGCCTGGGCGATGGCCCGGCCGAAACTGATCCTGGCCAGCTTCTTCGCCAGTCTGGCACTGGTCGCCGTGATGTTCGCCATGGTGCCGAAGGACTTCATCCCGAGTGGCGACAGTGGTCGCCTGATCGCCTTCACCGAAGGCGCACAGGATGCTTCCTTTGCGGCCATGGTCGAGCACCAGCGGGCCTTGGCCGAGATCGTCGCCAAGGATCCGAACATCCGATCGTTCATGTCGTCGGTAGGTGCCGGTGGCATCCGGCCCACGTCGAATACCGGGACGATCTTCATGCTGCTCAAACCCCGCGACGAGCGGGCTCTGACGCCCGACGAAATCATCCAGGAACTGCGACCCAAGCTCGCCGCTGTGCCCGGTATCAAGGTTTACCTGCAGAATCCGCCGGTGATCCGCATCGGTGGCCAGATCACGGCGGCACAATATCAATACACCCTGCAGGACACGGACCTCGACGAACTGTATCGGTGGACGCAGACGCTGCTCGGCCGGATTCGCCAGTTGCCGGGATTCGTCGATGTCACCAGCAATCTCAACAACCTGAGCCCCGTTGTCGCGCTCGACATCGATCGCGACAAACTGTCCGCGCTTGGCCTGACCTTCGCTCAGGTCGAGGATGCTTTGCAGAGTGCTTTCAGCGCGCGCCAGATTTCAACGATCTACGGGGCGACCAACCAGTACCAGGTGATTCTCGAAGTCGCTCCCGAGTATCAGGCCGATCCGACGATGCTTTCGCGTCTTTACGTTCGTGGTACCGCCGGCAAGCTGGTGCCGCTCGACACGATCGCCCGTATCAGTCGCAAGACGCAGGCGCTGACTGTCAATCACCAGGGGCAGTTGCCAGCGGTGACCATTTCCTTCAACCTCTTGCCGGGCGTCTCGCTCGGCGAGGCGGTCGACCGCATCAAGGCGCTGGAACGGGACCTGAGCTTGCCGGTATCGCTGAACACGAGCCTGCAGGGAACGGCGCAGGCCTTCCAGTCGTCCCTGCAGGGGCTGGGTGTCCTCCTGCTGATCGCCGTCCTGGTGGTCTATCTGGTTCTCGGCATTCTCTACGAGAGCTTCGTGCACCCCTTGACCATCCTTTCCGGTTTGCCCGCCGCCGGCCTCGGTGCGCTGTTGACGCTCTTGATCTTCAACGTGGATCTGAGCCTCTACGCCTTCGTTGGCGTCATCATGCTGATCGGCATCGTCAAGAAGAACGCAATCATGATGATCGACTTCGCGCTCGATCGGCAACGCAATGACCGCATGCCGGCGCAGGCGGCGATCTTCGAGGCCTGCCTGATCCGTTTCCGGCCGATCATGATGACCACGATGGCGGCGCTGGCCGGTACGCTGCCCATCGCGCTGGGCCTCGGCGCCGGCGCCGAGGTGCGCCGCCCCCTGGGTCTGGCCGTCGTTGGCGGTCTGCTGGTTTCGCAGTTCCTGACACTGTACCTGACGCCGGTGATCTACCTGTACCTGGATCGCCTCACTGGCCAGCGACTCCGCACAGTCACGGCCGCCGGTTCGGGTTGATGAGCGCATCCCGACTTGTCACGGGAAGTACGCAGGCGTGCCTTTGCCAGTACGTGCCACGCCCGCTTTCGCCGGCCCACCGGCATGATGCACCAGTGGAGTGCATGAGTCTGTCCTTCCGCACCATCCGCTCGCATCGCCAGCGCCCTGCCGCTTCTGTTTTCTTGGCAGTTTTGGTGGCGTTCGGTGGTGGCACGGTTTCTGCTTGACTATGGCAACCCACATTGGCGGTGAGCACCATGAGCACACAGTTCTATAACGAAATGTACGATGCGGCCGGGACGCTGCGGCCGCACTACCAGGCTTTTGCCGAGTGGCTCGCGGCAATGCCGCCCGAGCGTCTGGCACGCAAGCAGGTCGAGGCCGACACGGCCTTCCACCGCGTCGGTATTACCTTCGCGGTGTACGGCGAGGAGGCCGGCACCGAGCGGCTGATTCCCTTCGACATCATCCCGCGCATCATCCCGGCGGCCGAGTGGACGGCGCTGCAGGCAGGATTGTGGCAGCGCGTGAAGGCGCTCAATGCGTTTCTGAACGACATCTATCACGAGCAGGAGATCCTTCGCGCCGGACGAATTCCCGCCGAGCAGGTGCTCAACAACGCGCAATTCCGCAGCGAGATGATGGGGGTGGACGTGCCTTCCGGCATTTACGCCCATATCGCCGGGGTGGACATCGTCCGCGCCGGGGCGGGTGAGTCCTACGTCCTGGAAGACAACCTGCGAGTGCCGTCGGGCGTGTCGTACATGATCGAAGATCGCAAGATGATGATGCGGCTCTTCCCCGAGTTGTTCTCGAGGCACATGATCGCGCCGGTGCAGCATTACCCGGACATGCTGCTCGAGAATCTGCGCACCGTGGCGCCAAAGGGCGTGACCAACCCGACGGTGGTCCTGCTGACGCCGGGCGCCTACAACAGCGCCTACTTCGAACACACCTTCCTGGCGCAACAGATGGGAATCGAGCTCGTCGAGGGGCGAGACCTCTTCGTCAAGGACGAAACCGTTTTCATGCGCACCACGCAGGGGCCGCAGCGGGTCGACGTCATCTACCGGCGGCTCGATGACGACTTTCTCGATCCCCTGGTCTTCAACAAGGAGTCGATGCTCGGCGTGCCAGGCTTGCTGTCCGCCTATCGTGCCGGCCATGTCACCCTGGCCAACGCCATTGGGGCGGGCGTTGCCGACGACAAGTCGATCTACCCCTACGTGCCGGAAATGATCCGGTTCTATCTCGGCGAGGAACCGACGCTGAACAATGTTCCCACCTGGATGCTGCGCAAGCCGGACGACCTCAAGTATGTTCTCGCACACCTGTCTGAACTGGTGGTCAAGGAAGTCCATGGCGCGGGTGGTTACGGGATGCTGGTCGGGCCCGCGTCGACAGCCGCCGAGATCGAGGACTTCCGCGCCCGCATCATCGCCGCACCGGAGAAGTACATCGCGCAGCCGACCTTGGCGCTGTCCAACTGCCCGACCTTCGTCGAGTCGGGAATCGCGCCGCGTCACCTTGACCTGCGTCCGTTCGTCCTTTCCGGCAAGCAGATAGGCATGGTCCCTGGCGGCCTGACGCGGGTGGCGCTGCGCGAGGGTTCGCTGGTGGTGAATTCGTCGCAGGGCGGAGGCACCAAGGATACCTGGGTATTGGAAAACTGAGATGCACGGAGAACCGAGATGCTGAGCCGCACCGCTGATCACCTGTACTGGATGGCGCGCTATACGGAGCGTGCCGAAAACCTGGCACGCCTTCTCGACGTGTCGTACCAGATGTCGCTGGTGCCGCAGTCCGTCGCTGCGCAAAATGAAAACTGGCGCGCCATACTTGCGCTCAACAGCCTCGAGGCGGCTTTCGCGGAGGTCTACGACGAAGTCAACGTCGACAACGTCCTGCGCTTCATGGTCGCCGATCCTGCTAATCCTTCGTCGATCTACACCTGCCTGCGGGCGGCACGCGAAAACGCGCACGCCGTGCGCGGGACCCTGACGGCCGAGATGTGGGAGAGTGTCAACGCGACCTGGATCGAGTTGCGCCAGCAGACTTTCGAGCAGATTCACTCGCGCGGCGTCAGCGAGTTCTTCGACTGGGTGAAGCTGCGATCGGCGGTCATCCGCGGTGTGACTTTCGGAACCATGCTCAAGGACGATTCACTGCATTTCATTCGCCTCGGCGGACTCCTCGAACGCGGTGACAATACGGCCCGCATTCTGGACATGCAGTACCACATCCTGCGCAACGGCGATGAGGGAGCAAGCGACTTCTATCGCTGGGGTGCCTTGCTGCGCTCGGTCTCGGCCTTCCAGGTCTATCGCAAGGTGTATCGCGATGCGATCACCCCCGGCCGGGTTGCGGAGTTGCTGATCCTGCGCATGGACATGCCCAGGTCATTGCACTCCTGTGCCGACGGCATTGTCCACATGTTGCAACTGATTGCCAACGGCGCTTCGGCGGAAACCGAACGCCAGGCCGGCGTGCTGCATGCCAGACTGCATTTCGCGCGCATCGATGACGTGCTGACCAGTGGTCTGCACGAATACCTGACCGACTTCATGGATCGCATCTACGACCTGGG
>AATN01000121.1_pt1 | contig 20696 bp, 19 predicted proteins | sample 270648 | NCBI WGS metagenome assembly AATN01 (sample SAMN02954269, study PRJNA17659) | bioreactor sludge metagenome | biome: terrestrial; feature: bioreactor; material: sludge; isolation source: Enhanced Biological Phosphorus Removal (EBPR) bioreactor sludge | place: Australia: Brisbane, Queensland
CTACCGGGTGTATTGAGCCGGCAGGGGCCGGTGGTCGTGCTCTTGCTGTGTGGCAGCGACAAGTCGGGGCAGGCTGCCGCAATCAAGCAGGCGGTGGCCTATCTGAAGGATTGGCGAGAACGAGGTGAACCATGAGTGCACGCGACAAGAGCTATGACGAATCACTCGACACCGCGCTGCTCGACCCGGTTGAGGCTGCCGCGTACCTGGAGGCCGTGATCGAGATGGACGACCCTGCTGTGCTGCTTCTGGCACTGCGCCAGGTTGCCAAGGCGCATGGCATGGCAGAAGTGGCACGCCGGGCGGAGCTGGGTGAGAAGACGCTGTTCAAGGCGCTGTCGGAGAATGGGAACCCGACCATTGCCACTGTGCACAAGGTGCTTCACGCGGTGGGTTTGCGGCTCAGCGTCACGCCAGCCTAGACAATCATGTCCGACAGGACGACCGCAAAGGTTCGCGACTGTTTCACGGCAGCGCAAGGATTTCTGGGTTCTGTTGGGCGTATGAAATCTCCATTTCGCCATGAAAGCCGCATCTGGCAACGAGGTTCGCAGGCCGCGCCAGGCACCTGCTGACCTCCGTTTCAAGTTCAACCGGCAACGCCGCAGCATCGCGGGTGATGACGACTTGTCCCAACTCCACCCCCCTCCTACCAGGCATTTCTGTTTCTTTGCTGCTGATACGCCGTCCGAGACCTACCTAATCCCCGGCGAAGTCTCGCTCGCTTCGATAGGAATATGGGGTTGCCCGCCTGAAATCACTCCGCTGCCTTGCCGCCACGCTGTGTCACCGCTTTACGAGCTGCGGCCAGATCGAGGATCGTCACCCGGCTCAACGCCGCGGTGAAACGTTCAGCAGTGCCTTTGCTGCTCTCGCGGTACAACAAATCGATTCTCAACAGCACGTCACCGATCTGTGCAAATCCTATTCGGCCATAGGGAAAACTCTTGGGATTGGCGCTGTCGTACTTGGAGAGGACGAGGTCGCTGTAGTAGACGCAGGTGTTCGCCGAACATAACTTCTGGACGGGCGACACGCTATCTCCTCGCGCCGCTAGCCACCGACGCACCTCCTCCAGGCTCTCTTTGGCGTCGGCAGATTGAGCTGTTGCGGGTATCTTTAGCGGTTTGACCAGGAAAAAGAACTCCAGGCCGAAGGCGGGACGCAAGCCGATTCCACCGGCACCGCCAGGGGGTGGCGGCAAATACCCGTATTGCCAGTCAATCGGAACCCGTAGCCGAATCCGCAGCCAGTCGAAGAAGTAGAACAGGCGATCGATGTCTTCAACTGGCTTGTGTGCTACGTACGTGACTGAGTCGAAAACCTTGAGCACGTCGTCCTGGGCGGCAGCGCTGGCGATGGTGACATGGAAGTCAAAGCAGAAACCACGATAATAGGGATACCAATAAATGGTTTTCCGCCAAAAGACGGCCTTTTGCGGGCCAAACTCTGGAATGGTGTATTCAAACACCCGCAGCGTCTTTCTGCGGGCTTCGATTTCCGAGACCTCGCTGACCGTGCCCTTGTCGCGAACCCCGCTGGCCGTGCTATCGCGAGCTCGTTGGGTCGCGGATGCGTAATGTCGTAGACAAGAATCATCGCTGTTGGCACCATCTATCCGCTCGGCGAAGACGCTTACCAGTGTTCCAGTACGCTCATTCCTCATCAAGAGATACTGTGTCGGGGCGGTGAACGGCTCCTCGATGTGTTCGAATCCGGGCATATCGACCAGTACATGCCAGTCTTCTCCCTCGACGTATAGGCCAAGCTGACCGGGTTTGCCCGTCGAGAAGACCTGATTTGGATAGACTGTCAGGGGCGGCGGGGTGGCGTCGGCGGCGGCAGACTCTCCGACGCCGGCACAGCCAACAGCAATCTGGAGCGCGGCGCTGCCGACGAGAGCAAGGATCAATATCCGCGCCAGACGGATCGCGGCTCCTTGTCGTGCACACATGCACGCCCCTGTCTTTCTGATAGTGCGCCACATGGCGATTGTCTCCCAGTCTGTCTGCCGGCCCACGGATGGAGGCGGCGAGACGTCAAATGTCAGCAACGGAAGTAAATTGATACAGCGCAACGATTGAAAGTTGATACACCGAACTGAGAAGATCGGCGATTTTTTTGGGCGCCGATGATTACGAAGGAGGTGTATGTGGAAATTGAAGTATTGAGGAAGCATGGATTCAGTCTGCGCAAGATTGCAGCCGAAGTGGGCTGCGCGGTGAATACGGTTCGCAGCCACTTGGCGCAGGGCAAACAGCCCCGCTACCAGCGTCAGAAGAAGCGGGCCACCAAACTCTCGACCCATGAAACGTACCTGTGCGAGCGACAGGCTGCAGCGCAGCCGCAGTGGATCCCGGCCACGGTTCTGTTCAGGGAGATTAGGGCCCTGGGCTACGCCGGCGGCGTCAGCCAATTGCGCGCCTTCATGCGTACGATCCGGCCGCAGGGGGCTGCTGATCCGGTGGTGCGTTTCGAAACGGCACCGGGCGAACAGTTGCAAATCGACTGGGTCGAGTTTCGTAAAGGTGCTGATCCGCTGTACGCCTTCTGCGCGACCCTTGGGTACAGCCGGGCGAGTTACGTCGAATTCGTCACCGACATGAAAGTCAGTACGCTGATCGACTGCCACCAGCATGCCTTTGAGGCGCTCGGTGGCGTGGCCCGGCGCCTGCTCTACGACAACATGAAGACCGTTGTTCTCGAACGCGACGTCGACGGCCCAGGCGAACACCGCTATCACGCGGGCTTTCTCGACTACGCCAAGCACTGTGGCTTCGTCATCAACCTGTGCCGTCCCTATCGCGCCCGGACCAAAGGCAAGGTCGAGCGCTTCAACGGCTACCTTCGCCGCTCCTTCTACGTTCCCCTGATCAGTCGGCTCAAGCAGGCCGGCCTGCCACTGGACGCCGTGACCGCCAATGCCGAGGTCAGGCGCTGGCTCAAGGAAGTGGCCAACGTGCGTATCCACGCCAGCACGCAAGTACAGCCCGCACAACGCCTGCAGGAAGAGCAGGCGCATCTGCAAGGCATTCCCCCGCCATGGCGCGGCGATATCGCCGCCGCTCGTCCCCTGGACGCCCCGCCGCCGGTCGAGGGGGCCACTGTCCGCCCGACGGTTGCCGAGAGAATCGCCTTGCCCACGCCGGAGCAGCATCCGCTCGCCGTCTACGCGCAACTGCTGACCCAACTGCAGGCCGCTGCAGAGATGCAGCCATGAACCTCCAGTACGAACGAATGCTCGCCTTGTGCGACAGTCTGAACCTGCCGTTCGTGGCGCAGAACTACGTCGGCGCCGCCCAGGAAGCCGCTGCGCAGGAAAGCGCCTACAGCGACTTTCTGGAAGCACTGCTGAAAGCGGAAGTCGCGGGACGCCAGGTGCGCAAGCAAAGCATGTTGACGCGTCTGGCGGGATTCCCGGCGATCAAGACGCTGGAGGAATTCGATTACGCCTTCGCCGCCGGCGTCAAGAGGAGCCAGATCGACGAACTGGCCGGTCTGGCCTTTGTCGAGCGCAACGAAAACGTCGTCCTGGTCGGCCCCTCCGGGGTGGGCAAGACCCATCTCGCGATCGCCCTGGGCTATCGCGCCGCGCAAGCCGGCATCAAGACCCGTTTCACGACCGCCGCCGATCTCTTGCTGACCCTCTCGGCCGCGCACGCACAGAACCAGTTGAAAGCGGTCATGCACCGGGCGATCGCCGCTTACCGTCTGCTGATCATCGACGAAATCGGCTATCTGCCGATGAGCCGCGAGCAGGCCAACCTCTTTTTCCAGGTGATTGCCGCGCGCTACGAGAAGGGCAGCCTGATCGTCACCAGCAACCTGTCGTTTGGCCAATGGGATGCCACCTTTGCGCAGGATGCCACGCTGACGGCGGCATTGCTGGATCGTTTGCTGCACCACGCACAGATCGTACCGATCGCCGGGGAAAGCTACCGGCTCAAACGTCAGCGGCAGACGGGAATGGTTCAGGCCAGGAAGGCGATCGCCGGAGGGTAGGCGCCGCCGCGGTGGTGGGGCCTCCTTCCGGTTGGGCCTACGGCCCGCCCTCCAGGAGGCCCCACCACCGCCATCAAGCAGCATTGGGGGTGTATCAGTTTTCAATCGGTGACAAAGGAAAAACTGTGTCAGTTTTCAATCGGTGTTGACACTGGTCGCTCCTTGCGCGCTGGTTTGAAGCGGCTGGGATCGAACTTCAGCAAGAGATGCAGCAAGGCGATCAGGCGCTTGCAGTTGGCGTGCAGGAAGCCGAAGTTGCGTGCGCGGCGAAAGCCCTTGGGTAGCACGTGCTGGAGAATCAACCAGAGGAAATCGACTCCGGAAAGCGTGCGCCTTTCCGACCTGCCGGTTTGGGCGTTGCGATAGCGGAAGCTCACCTGGCCATCCTCGCAGGCGACGATATCCTGTTCCCGGATGACGCCGCGGTAGAGGTAACGACCGAGGGTGATCAAGGCCTTCTCACCGCTGCCAACCGATTGGCAATGCGCCACCCATTGCCGCGAATCCGACGCCGGGAGGCCGATCCCGGCCGCCTCGATCGCCGCCAGCATCTTCGCCCGAAAGACCTTGGCCATCGCCTTCTCGTTGAACAGGTAGGTGCCGTTCTTGCCGCGCCGCTTGCATCGCCAGCGCGGCGTCGCCGCATCGACCGCCGCCGCGGGGACGACGAGATGGACATGCGGGTGGAAGTCGAGCCGACGTGAGTGCGTGTGCAGGACAGCGATCGCCCCCGGCGTCCCCTGCAACTGCCGGTCGTTCTGGCTGAAGCGCAGCACCGTTTCCCAGGCGCAGCGCATCAGCGAATCGAAGACGACGTCGGCGTGCGCCGCGGCGAGTCCGCGCAATTCGGCCGGCAGCGTGAAGGTCAGCAAAAAGTAGTCGGCCGGAACCAGACGCTGCACCTGACGCTCCAGCCATGGCTGTCGTGGTGCTGGCAGTGCGGGCAAAGGCGATGGCCGCAGATTAGACGTCACCATGGGCTCCGCATCTCTCGGCCAGGCGTTCCTCGACCGAGCGGAAATTCCAGGCGCCAGGTTCTGGCATAACGACGCCGTTCGACTTGTCGCAGCTTCGCACGCTGGCGAAGGCGGCTGGCTCGTGACGTCGGCGGCGTCCTCGGGATGGCCGGCGCGGAGGTCGGCGAGCGCCATAATTATGAATTTCGCACCGAGTGGCGAGGCGTTTTGGTGTAGAATTTCTTGCCAGCTGCGAAGCCGTGACAGGCCCCGCAAATCCCCTCAGGATCCCCGATGCCGCTGCCCCCTCCCACTGCCGAACGCACCCGCATGCACGTCCGCAGCGTGCATCTGCACGGTTACAAGCGTAGCGACGGCTGCTGGGACATCGAGGCTCGTTTGACCGACGTCAAGGATCACGACTATCCGCTCTCCTCGGGTCTGCGGAGGCCGGGTGAGGCGGTTCACGACATGTGGATGCGGGTGACCATCGATCACGGGATGACCATCCTCGACGCGGTGGCTTGCACCGATGCCATGCCCTACGTCGACTATTGCGATCGAATCACCCCGGATTACGCGCAACTGGTCGGTCTCAATCTCTTCCATGGCTTCCGGACGGCAGTCAAGACCCTGTTCCGCAGCACGCGCGGCTGCTCGCATCTCAGCGAACTGGCGATGTTCCTGCCGACCGCGGCACTGCAGACCTTCGCCAGTGAGGTGCTCGACAACGACGATAGCGGCCACAAGCCCTATCAGCTCGATCGTTGCCATGCGCTGGAATCGCATTCGGACGCAGTACGGCGCTATTACCCGCGCTGGTACCGTGGCCAGAAGCCCAGGTAGGACCTCCTGCCTGTGGTTCGTTACGTTTTGCAACCTTAACTCAAGCAAGGAAAGCGCATGAAAATTCACGAATATCAGGGCAAGGAACTCCTGAAGAAATTCGGCGTCGTGGTTCCGCGCGGGGTGTTCTGTCCGTCCGTCGATGATGCGGTCAAGGCAGCCGAAACCCTGGGAGGCAAGGTCTGGGTGGTCAAGGCCCAGATTCACGCGGGTGGTCGCGGCAAGGGCGGTGGCGTCAAGGTGGCCAAGTCGTTGGACGAAGTTCGCCAGTTTGCCGGGCAGATCCTGGGCATGCAACTCGTGACGCACCAGACCGGACCGGCAGGCCAGAAGGTGCGGCGGCTGCTCGTCGAAGAAGGGGCAGACATCCGCAAGGAGTATTACGTTGCCGCGCTGACCGATCGCACGACGCAGAAGGTGGTGATGATGGCCTCTTCCGAAGGTGGCATGGACATCGAGCAGGTGGCCCATGACACTCCGGAAAAGATCCTCAAGGTGTTCATCGATCCGGTCGACGGGATAAGCGACGCGCAGGCGGCCGAACTGGCCAACGGCATTGGCGTGCCGGCGGAGTCCGTCGGCAAGGCGGTGGCAGCGCTCAAGGGGCTCTACCAGTGCTACATGGAAACCGACGCCTCCCTGGCCGAGATCAACCCGCTGATCCTCGAGGGTAACGGCAACATCAAGGCCATCGACGCCAAGTTCAACTTCGACTCCAACTCGCTCTATCGGCAGCCGGAGATCGTCGCTTACCGCGATCTCGACGAGGAGGATCCCGACGAACTCGAAGCGTCCAAGTTCGACCTCTCGTACATTTCGCTCGACGGCAACATCGGCTGCCTGGTGAACGGCGCCGGTCTGGCGATGGCAACGATGGACACGATCAAGCTGTTCGGTGCCGAGCCGGCCAACTTCCTCGATGTCGGCGGTGGCGCGACCACCGAGAAAGTCACCGAAGCCTTCCAGATCATGCTCAGGAATCCCAAGGTCAAGGGCATTCTGGTGAACATCTTCGGCGGCATCATGCGCTGCGACACGATCGCCACCGGTGTCGTTGCCGCCGCTCGGGAAACGCACCTCTCCGTGCCGCTGGTGGTCCGCATGAAGGGGACCAACGAAGATATCGGCAAGAAGATCCTCAGCGATTCCGGCCTGCCGATCATCACTGCGGATTCAATGGCCGAAGCCGCCACCAAGATCGTTGCTGCGGTCAGTTAAGGAGCCACCATGTCGATTCTGATTAACAAAGACACCAAGATCATCACCCAGGGGATCACCGGCAAGACCGGCCAGTTCCACACCGAGAAGTGCCAGGAGTACGCCAACGGCAAGAACTGCTTCGTCGCCGGGGTGAATCCCAAGAAGGCCGGCGAGAGCATTTTCGGCATTCCGATCTTTGGCTCGGTCAAGGACGCTGCTGCCCAGACCGGTGCCACGGTCTCGGTCATCTACGTGCCGCCGCCAGGCGCCGCCGCGGCGATCTGGGAAGCGGTCGAAGCCGACCTCGATCTGGTCGTCTGCATCACCGAAGGCATCCCCGTGCGCGACATGCTCGTCGTGCGCAACAAGATGCTGCGCAAGGAAGCGGCCGGCGGCAAGAAGACCCTGCTGCTCGGTCCGAACTGCCCCGGCCTGATCACGCCGGACGAAGTCAAGATCGGTATCATGCCGGGTCACATTCACCGCAAGGGTCGCATCGGGGTGGTCTCGCGTTCCGGTACGCTGACCTACGAGGCCGTCGGCCAGTTGACCGAAATCGGTCTCGGCCAGTCGTCGGCCGTGGGTACCGGTGGCGATCCGATCAACGGTCTCAAGCACATCGATATCATGCGTCTGTTCAACGACGACCCGGATACCGACGCGGTGATCATGATCGGTGAAATCGGTGGTCCCGATGAAGCGGATGCGGCCGTATGGTGCAAGGCCAACATGAAGAAGCCGATCGTCGGCTTCATTGCCGGCGTCACCGCTCCGGCCGGCAAGCGCATGGGCCACGCCGGTGCGCTGATCTCCGGTGGCGCGGACACCGCTGATGCCAAACTCGCGATCATGGAGGAGTGCGGCTTCACGGTGACGCGCGACCCGTCGGAAATGGGCAAGCTGATCAAGGCGCTGATCTAGGTCCGGATTCAGCTGGCTTCTCGTCTCGGCAAGAAGGGCAGACCGCGGTCTGCCTTTTTTGTTTGCCCCCGGCGCGTGTCATTTCATTTGCCGGTAAAATCGTTGACCAGGCGTTGCGCGGCGTCGCTCACGGTTGGCCCCGAGCGGCCCGCGGCGCTTGTTCGATACCGCCGACGAGGAAGAAATGGCCCTGTTCCTGAGTGAAAAAGACGTTGAAGAGCTGCTGACCATGCCGCTGGTGATCGAGGCGGTCGAGGCAGCACACCGCGAGCTTTCGTCGGGGCAGGCCTGCGACGTACCCCGCCAACGCACGCGCTTGCCGCAGACGACGCTGCATGTCCTGCAGGGGGCCCTGCCGGGTCTTGACGCCATCGGCTACAAGGCCTACACCAGTAACCGCTCGGGCGTACGTTTCCTCGTTTACCTCTATTCGGCGTCGACCGGCAGGCTGCGCGCCGTCGTCGAAGCCGATCGTCTCGGCATGATGCGCACAGGTGCGGCATCGGCCGTTGCGACGCGCTGGCTGGCCAGACCCGACGCGCGGGTGGCGGGAGTCTTCGGTGCCGGCTGGCAGGCCGAAGGGCACATCGAAGCGATAGCAGCCGTGTGTCCACTACGGCGGGTGAAGGTGTATGCGCGGCGCAGCGAGCGGCTGCTCGCCTTTTGTGTGCGGCTGTCGGAGCGCCTTGGCATTGAGGTCGCCGCTGCCGCTTCACCCGAGGACGCCGTGCGCGGCAGCGACATCGTCAGCACCGTCACGACCTCGGCGACGCCGCTCTTCGACGCCGACTGGCTGTCTCCCGGCACACACATCAATGCCGCAGGTTCCAATTCACTGATTCGCCGCGAACTGGGTGAAGACGTCCTCAAGCGCTGTTCGCCGATCGTCGTCGACAGCATCGAAACGGCACTGCGTGAGGCGGGTGACCTGCTGCCCTGGCTGGAGAAGGGACGGCTACAGGCACGGCAGTTGCTCGAACTGGGGGACGTGATCTGTGGTCGCCAGACCGGGCGGTCGGCGAGCGCCGAGATCACGCTGTTCGAGTCGCAGGGTATGGCCATACAGGATCTGGCGGTCGCGGTCCGCCTTGAAGCACTTGCGCGTGAGCGCGGAGTCGGCAGCGAATTGCCTTTCGGCGGCTAGTGTGGGCACAATCCCGTTGGTCGGCCGTCGGTGACCGGCTGACCCGTACGCAATGCGACGGAAGCCGGCTCGGTCTGCTGATCAGTTATGTGGAGACGACGTGGCAAACAGTCTTTTGGGCGCGCTCGATATCGTCGCCTGTTCTGACCCGGGGCTGGTGCGGAGTCAGAACGAGGATTCGGTCATGGCCGACGCCGGTCAGGGACTGGTGATCCTCGCCGATGGCATGGGCGGCTACAACGCCGGTGAGGTGGCGAGCAAGATGGCGACGACGCTCCTGTCCGCGGGGCTGGTGGCGGCGTTGAAGACGACCTCGGCACACGAGGAGGACCAGCGGACCGGGCAGCCATTCGCCGTGCGTTGTCTGGTCGAGCAGATCGCGGTCGTCAACTCGGCGATCTACCAGGCGTCGGAGAGTCAGTCGCAACTCGGCGGCATGGGCACGACGCTCGTCGCAGCCATTTTCTGCGACAACCGGATGATCGTCGCCCATGTTGGCGACTCTCGCCTCTATCGTCTGCGTGCCGGCGAGTTCGTGGCGTTGACGCGCGATCACTCGCTGCTGCAGGAGCAGATCGACAGCGGCTTGATCTCCGCTGAAGACGCGCGTTACGCGGCCAACCGCAACCTGGTGACGCGTGCCGTCGGCGTGGACCCCGAAGTCGAGGCGGAGATTCACGTCCATCCGGTGCAGCCTGGAGACGTCTATCTGCTCTGTTCCGACGGTCTCCATGACATGGTCGACGGGGCGGACATGCAGCGCGCGCTGGAGATGTTCGGCACCGACCTTGAGAGGGCGGCAAGATATCTGATCCAGATGGCCAACGACCATGGTGGGGATGACAATATTTCGGTTATCGTGGTCAGAGTCGTGCGCAAATTCCCTGCGGCCAGCGGGAGTTGGGCGAAACTCTGGTCATGGCTCAGATAAGGACGGGAAGGCGATGGCAAAGCTGATACTTAGCATGGATGGCCTGGTACTCAAGGAGATCCCGCTGCTCACGGATCGCATGAGCATCGGTCGCAAGGCGAACAACGACATCCAGATCGACAACATGGCGATCAGTGGCGAGCATGCGGCCGTGGTGACGATTCTCAACGACTCCTTCCTCGAGGACCTGAACAGCACCAACGGCACGCTGGTCAACGGCCAGGCGGTCAAGAAGCATTTCCTGAAGGACGGCGACGTCATCGAAATGGGCAAGTACAAGATGAAGTATCTTGCCGCTTCGGAAACACCGGGGGAAACGACGGAGTACGCCAAGAACATGCTCGTCGAGTCGATACCCGTTCCTGAGGTCGTCAAGGCCAGTGATCCGATCGGACCCAGCCTGGGTCACAGCGCCGCTTCCGCGGTACCATCCATCGCGGCCATCCAGCTGCTCAGCGGCTCCAACGCCGGTCGCGAGCTGCAACTGACCAAGACCTTGACGACACTGGGCAAGCCAGGCGTGCAGGTGGCGGTGATCGCGAGGCGACCACAGGGGTACTTTCTGACGCATGTCGAGGGAGCCAGCTTCCCGGTACTCAATGGCAAGGTTCTTGACGCCCAGGCACATCGCCTTGAGGACCATGACGTGATCGAGCTTGCGGGCGTGAAGATGGAATTTTTTCTGAAGACCTGATGATCCGTCACGTGGACCGGCGACCGCCTCGTCAGCAGGATCGTGTTTCGCGTATCACCGCGGAGCCGGCGGAGCGTCCGGTGGGGCGGGGATCATGAAAGTCAGGGTTCTCGGCTGCAGCGGAGGAATCGGTGGGAGCCATCGGCGGACCACTTCGATGCTGGTCGACGACGACCTGCTCATCGATGCCGGGACGGGTGTCGCCGATCTCTCGCTGGCCGAACTGGCGGTCATCGATCATGTCTTCCTGACCCACTCGCATCTCGACCATATCGCTTCCTTGCCCTTGTTGGTCGATTCGGTCAGCGATTTGCGCGACAAGCCCCTGACGGTCTATGCGACGGCGGAGACGCTTGCGATCATCGGCAAGCACATCTTCAACTGGGTGATCTGGCCGGATTTCCGCGTCATCCCGAGTCCGGAGGAGGCGGTCATGCGCTACCGGTCGATTGCTCTCGGCCAGTCCGTTCGCCTGGGCGGACGAACGATCACGGCACTGCCCGCCGAACATACCGTTCCGGCGGTGGGTTATCAGCTCGACTCGGGGTCCGGTAGCCTCGTATTTACGGGCGATACGACGATCAACGATGCTTTCTGGCCAGTGGTCAACAGCATTGCCAACCTTCGCTTCCTGCTGATCGAAACAGCATTCCCGAATCATGAACGGCGCCTGGCCGAAGTCTCCAAGCACCTGTGTCCGAGCATGCTGGCCACGGAGCTGACCAAGCTGACGATCGCCGCCGAGGTTTACGTCAGTCACCTGAAGCCGGGCCAGAGTGAGCTGACGATGGCGGAAATCGAGAGTTGTGCGGGTTCCTTCAAGCCACGCATGCTGCAGCACAATCAGGTCTTCGAGTTCTGAGCGCCGACGAGCAAATGGCAACCGATTGGCCGATCGACACCAACCTCGGCGACATGAGTCGACGCCTGGGGTTCTTCAAGAACCTGCAGCGCGTTACCAACAAGATCCATGCCACCAGTGACGCCGACGAAATCATTCTCGAGATGTCGGAGGACATTTGCGAGTTGTTTCACTGTGATCGGCTGACCATCTATCTGGTCAGTGACGACCGGCAGAGCATTGTCTCGAAGGTCAAGACCGGGCTCGCGTCGCGCCAGGACATCCGGCTGCCGATCAGCGAGCAGAGCATAGCCGGCTATGTCGCGGCGACAGGCAAGACCGTCAACATCCGCGACGTCTACGACCATCGCGAACTGGCGGGGCACAGTGCCAGTCTGCGTTTCCTGAAAGAGATCGATGAGCGGACCGGCTATCGCTCGAAGCAGATGCTGGTTGCGCCGATCCTCAATGCTCAGAGCAACGAAATGCTGGGCGTCGTGCAACTCATCAACAACCGCTCGGATGCACCGTTTCCGGCAGTAGCCGAGGAGGGCGTCCAGGCGCTGGCGCAGACGCTGGCGGTCGCGTTTGCGCAGCGCCAGAAGACGCCGGCGGCGGTGCGCAGGACCCGCTACGATGCGCTGGTCGCCGAGGCGATCATTTCGGCAGCCGAGTTCGAACTCGCCCAGCGCTCGGCACGCCGCAAGAGCGCGGATATCGAAGACGTCCTGTGCACCGAGTTTCAGGTGCCGTTGCCGGCCATCGGTGCCGCGCTGTCGACCTTCTTTTCCGTGCCTTATGAGCCGTTCCTGGCGGATCGAATCAAGCCGCTCGATCTGCTGAAGAACCTGAAGCGTGACTACGTCGAAGCGAATCTGTGGCTACCGGTCGAAGAGACGCCCGATGGGGTGGTCGTGGTGGCGATCGACCCGGAACGGGTCAGGAGTTCGCGAACCGTCAACAACGTTTTTCCGAAGAGTCGAATCGCTTATCGCGTCACCACGCGCCGTGAATTCGCGCTCACGGTCGACAGGTTTTTCGGTGCGCTGTCGAACATGGATTCGGTCGGCGACCTGTTGTCTGGTCTTGACGACGACGAGTCGGGCGACGCCGCCGGCAGCCATGCCGAGGTGCTCAGTGCGGCAGCCGACAACGAACTCGTGCGGCTGGTCAACAAGATCATCGTCGACGCCTGCCAGCAAGGCGCCTCGGACATTCACATCGAGCCGCGGCCGGGCAAGGGCAAGACCCTGATTCGTTTCCGCCGCGATGGCTCCCTGTCTCCCTATGTCGAAGTGCCTGCCTCCTACCGCAACGCCTTGATTGCGCGCCTCAAGATAATGTCCGATCTCGACATCTCGGAGAAGCGCCGGCCGCAGGACGGCAAGATGCAATTCAAGAAGTGGGGGCCGCTGGACGTCGAACTGCGCGTCGCGACGCTGCCGACGGCCGGCGGCATGGAGGACGTCGTCCTGCGTATTCTCGCCGCTGGCGAGCCGATCCCGCTCGATCGCCTCGGCGTTACGCCGCACAATCTCGAGCGACTGCAGGCCCTGATCGCGAAACCCTACGGGCTTTTCTTCGTCTGTGGTCCGACCGGCTCGGGCAAGACGACCACGCTGCACTCGATCCTGAGCTACATCAACCGGCCGGAAACGAAGATCTGGACCGCCGAGGATCCTGTCGAGATTACGCAGAAGGGCTTGCGACAGGTGCAGGTCAACAAGAAAGCCGGACTCGATTTCGCCACCGTGATGCGTGCTTTCCTGCGTGCGGATCCCGATGTGATCATGGTCGGCGAGATGCGTGACAAGGAAACCGTGTCGATCGGCATCGAAGCCTCGCTGACCGGCCACCTGGTGTTCGCAACGCTGCACACGAACAGCGCACCCGAGTCGGTCAACCGCCTGCTCGACATGGGCATGGACCCCTTCAACTTCGCCGACGCGCTGCTTGGCATTCTGGCCCAGCGTCTTGCCAAGCGCTTGTGCAGCGCGTGCAAGGAGGCGTACCAGCCGACACCGGAAGAGATCAGCCAACTGCTTTCCGAGTACTGCGCTGAATTTCGGGGCACGGCGCGATGGCAGCAGGACCCGCAGGCCGCTGCCGAGCGGGTGCGTCAGGAATGGCTGGAGCGCCATGCAAGCGCAGGCCGGTTTACGCTTTACCGGGCCAAGGGATGTGCTGCCTGTGCTGGCAGCGGGTACAAGGGGCGCGTCGGCCTGCACGAGCTATTGACCGGAACGGATCTTCTCAAGAAGCAAATCCAGGAGCACGCGCGTGTGGCCGAGTTGCTTGCCACCGCGCTGAACGAAGGTATGCACACGCTCAAGATGGACGGCATCGAGAAGGTGCTCTCGGGGATCACCGACCTGAAGCAGGTGCGCATCGTCTGCATCAAGTGAGCGCAATGACAAAGCCCCCTTGCGGGGGCCTTGTCGGTCGGGCGGTGCAGGGCGATTGCCTACATCCGTTCGATCATCGCATCGCCAAACTCCGAGCACGATACCTCGCGGGCACCCTCCATCAGACGCGCGAAGTCGTAGGTCACGACCTTGTCGCCGATCGCCGCTTCCATCGCCTTGACGATCAGGTCGGCCGCTTCGATCCAGCCGAGATGCCGCAGCATCATTTCGGCCGAGAGGATCAGCGAACCCGGGTTGACCTTGTCCAGGCCGGCGTACTTCGGTGCCGTGCCATGCGTCGCTTCGAAGCAGGCGTACTGATCGGAGATGTTGGCACCCGGGGCGATGCCGATACCGCCGACCTGCGCGGCCAGTGCGTCGGAAATGTAATCGCCGTTCAGGTTGGTGGTACAGATCACGTCGTATTCCGCCGGACGCAGCAGGATCTGCTGCAGGAAGGCGTCGGCTATCGAGTCCTTGATGACGATGCCGTTGGGCAGCTTGAGCCATGGCCCGCCGTCGATCTCGACGCCACCGAATTCGTTCTTGGCCAGCGCGTAGGACCAGTCACGGAAGGCGCCTTCGGTGAACTTCATGATGTTGCCCTTGTGCACGATCGTCACCGAGCGGCGCTTGTTGGCGATGGCGTACTTGATGGCGGCGCGTACCAGGCGCTCGGTCCCCTCCTTGGAGATCGGCTTGATGCCGATACCGGAGCTTGCCGGGAAGCGGATCTTGGTGACGCCCATCTCTTCCTGCAGGAACTTGATGACCTTGTTGCAGCCATCGGAACCGGCCAGCCATTCGATGCCGGCGTAGATGTCCTCGGTGTTCTCGCGGAAGATGACCATGTTCGTCTTCGACGGATCCTTGAGCGGCGATGGAACGCCACGGAAGTACTGGATCGGGCGAACGCACTGGTACAGATCGAGTTCCTGGCGCAGCGCCACGTTCAGGGAACGGATGCCGCCACCGACCGGTGTGGTCATCGGACCCTTGATCGACACCGAGTACTCCTTGAGCGTGTCGAGCGTCTCGGCCGACAGCCACACGTCGGAGCCATACATCTGCGTTGATTTCTCGCCGGCGTACACTTCCATCCAGTGAATCTTCTTGCTGCCGCCGTAGGCCTTGGCGACCGCGGCGTCAACGACCTTGATCATCACCGGCGTGATGTCGATGCCGATGCCGTCGCCTTCGATGTACGGGATGATGGGGTTGTCCGGGATTGCCTGCCCGGGGATGATTTTCTGCCCGCCTTGCGGGACCTTGATCAGACTTTCGCTCATGCCAACTCCTAATTGTGTGGTTGTCGCCGATGCAGGTGCCAGCGCCGGTGCCTTGCAGCTCCATGCGCCGGCTCGGGATCCGTTGATCGGACGATGCTGCGTACCTGGGCACGAAGGATCCTCGTCTGAAGCCAAACTCTCCTGCGGCACCGCCCGCGATTATGTCGTAAATTCAGGCGATCTGCAGCAATTCTCACGCTTGTGTCGGCGCATGCCGACTCGTCCGACACCGCGACGCTGTCGGCAATCGGCCGCTTGACGGACTCACCGGCAGGCTTCGCAGGCGACGACGACGAGTGATGTAGCGCCGTTGTGCGGATGCTACAATCCTATCAATCCGACCCCTCGACCGCATCCAATGGACATATCGACCACTCAGAACGTGCTCGCCCAACGCATTGTCGAGGCGATGATCGATGGCTTCAACCGACACTATCGCCTGATTCGCCGCTATGGACAGCAAGCCAAGGAGCTTTTCGAGGCTGGCGACTGGCGGGGCGTTCATGATGCCGTTCGCGAGCGCATCCGTTCCTATGACGACCGCGTGCGCGAGACGGCCGAGTTGCTGTCGGCAAACTTCGGTGCCGCTTCGATCGACGATGCGACGTGGCAGCAAGTCAAACTGTTCTACATCGGCCAGTTGATCAACCACAAGCAGCCGGAACTCGCCGAGACCTTCTTCAACTCGGTCTGCTCCAAGATCCTGCACCGCACCTATTTTCACAACGACTACATCTTTGCCCGTCCGGCGGTGTCCACCGAGTACATCCAGTCGTACCCGCCCGCTTACCGGAGCTACTATCCGGCGCAGCACGGTCTGCGCCGGGCGATCCGGCAGGTCATCGTCGACTTCGACTGGCAGCGTCCTTTCGAAGACCTCGATCGCGATGTCGACTACATCATGCGCGCCGCACGCCAGCGCCTCGGCGACTGGCCCGCGGCGGAAGCCAACGCCCAGATCCAGGTTCTGCACTCGGCCTTCTACCGCAACAAGGGTGCCTACCTTTTCGGTAAGGCGATCAACGGTCATCAGGAGTTTGCCTTCGCCATCCCGGTTCTGCACTCGCCGGAAGGCAAGCTGGTCGTCGACACGATCCTCCTCGACAACTGGCTGATCAGCGTTCTGTTCTCGCTGTCGCGCGCCTATTTCATGGTCGACATGGAGGTGCCGTCGGCTTACGTGCAGTTTCTGCGCAGCATCATGCCGAACAAGCCGACCTCCGAGCTGTACACCATGTTGGGCCTTGGCAAGCAGGGCAAGACCATGTTCTTCCGTGACCTGAAACAGCACCTGCGTCATTCCGAGGATCAGTTCATCATTGCGCCAGGGATAGCCGGCCTGGTCATGCTGGTGTTCACGCTGCCTTCCTACCCCTATGTCTTCAAACTGATCAAGGACGTTTTTGGCGCCTCGAAAGAGATGGATCGCGCGACGGTCAAACGCAAGTACCTGCTCGTGAAACAGGTCGACCGGGTCGGCCGCATGGCTGATACGCTTGAGTTCTCACAGGTCGCGCTGCCCAGGAAGCGCTTCTCGGGCGAACTGCTCGAGGCGCTGAATACGCTCGCGCCGTCGCTGATCGAGGAGGAGGGCGACGACCTGGTGATCAAGCACCTCTATATCGAACGCCGCCTGACGCCGCTCAACCTCTATCTCGACACGGCAACGCCGGCGGAAATCGACCACGCCGTCCTCGAGTACGGCAATGCCATCAAGGAACTGGCCTGTGCCAACATCTTTCCGGGCGACATGCTGTGGAAGAACTTCGGCGTCACGCGCTACAACCGCGTCGTCTTCTACGACTACGACGAGATCGAGCTGATGACCGACACCAACTTCCGCGTCATTCCGGAGCCGCCGTATCCGGAGATGGAGATGGCCAGCGAGCCCTGGTACTCGGTAGGCCGGCACGACGTCTTCCCGGAGGAGTTTGCCAGCTTCCTGCTCGGCTCGCCGAAAGTGCGCTCGGCCTTCCTCAAGTACCACCGGGCGCTGCTCAGCGTCAAGTTCTGGCAGGGCGCGCAGGAGAAGATCCGTGCCGGCCACGTCGAGGATTTCTTTCCCTATCCTGAAGAGCTGCGTTTCTGTAACACCTTTGCCGCGGCTTCCCTCGACGCTGCCCCCGGGTGAGCGACCGTCGCTCCGTTCTGATCCGGTTACGGAGGCCTCGCTTCTGGGGTTTGGCTGGCCTCGTCCTGCTTGGTCTTGCTGCTGGCACGGTCCATTGGCTACGCCTGGACGCGCGCGCGCTGCTCTGGCTGGAGGAGTCGCGCAGCCCGGCCGAAGAGCGCGCCGCCAGCCTGTGGTTGCCGGAACACAAGGCTGTGCTGCAGATCGCCGTGCCTGGCTTCGAGAACGAAGAGTTTTCCGATCTGGCTTACAGCCCGGCAACCGGCACCCTGTTTACGGTCAGCGGCAAGCAACCCCTGTTGATCGAGTTGTCGCTTGCGGGCAAGGTCTTGCGCAGCATTCCGATGATCGGTGCGGCCGATCTAGAGGGTGTGGCGGTGCTGGAAGGGGGCTGCATGGCGATCACCTCCGAACGCCAGCACAGGCTGTCGATCTTTCGCCTCGACGCGGCTACCCGGGAAATAGGTGCGGAGCAGGTGGTTCAACAGGTCGACCTCGGCCACGCGGAGGATCCGAACAAGGGCTTCGAAGGATTGGCCTGGGACAAGCGCCACCAGCGGCTGCTCCTGGGCAAGGAAAAGTATCCGGTGATGCTCTATGGCCTGCCGGCCGATGGCTGTCGGGTGACCGGTGAGCTGCAGGAACTCGCTGGGCTGGGTGGCCACATGACCGATCTGGCCGCGCTCACCGTCGATCCGCGCAGCGGCCACATCCTGGCGTTGTCGCAGGAGTCGCATCTGTTGGTGGAACTCGACAAAGGCTATCGACCGCGCAATTTCATCGCCCTGTTGCGCGGCCTCCACGGCCTTGAGCACACCATCCCGCAGGCCGAAGGGGTGGCTATCGACGACGCCGGCACGCTGTACATGGTCAGCGAGCACAACCTGTTCTACGTTTTCCGCAAGGACAGCGCGGGCCGCTGAGCAGCCCCGGAATTCTGCGCGGTTTCCCGTGCGCGTCCCCCGCTTCTACCTGCCGAGCCACTCCTTCGCCCACGACAGGCCGCACTCGGTCCCCGCTCCCGACAGCAGGGGCTGGTATTCACATCCGAGCCAGCCGTTGTAGCCCAGCCGCTCGAGCAGGGCGAAAAGAAACGGGTAGTTGATTTCACCGGTCCCCGGCTCGTGGCGTCCCGGATTGTCGGCAAGCTGGAAGTGGGCAATGCGGCCGATGTTGGCCTGTATCGTTCTCGCCAGGTCGCCTTGCATGATCTGTGCGTGGTAGATGTCGTACTGCAGCCAGAGGTTCGGTTCAGCCATCTCGGCCAGCAGCGCCAGCGCCTTCGCCGGCGTGTCCAGCCAGAAAGCGGGGATGTCCACCCGGCTGTTGATCGGTTCGATCAACAGCCGGATGCCGTACGTCGCCAGGCGCTTGGCGGCGTGTTCGAGGTTGGCCTTGAACGTCGCGCGGATCGCCGCTTCCGGTACGCCGGCGGGTGCCACGCCGGCCAGGCAGTTGAGCTGAGTGCAACCGAGGCGGCGGGCGTGCTCGATTCCCTGCTCTACACCGTCCCGGAACTCGGCCTCGCGTCCGGGCAGGCAGGCGATGCCGCGCTCGCCAGCGTCCCAGTCGCCTGCCGGCAGGTTGTGCAAGACCTGTAGCAGGTGGTGTTCGTGCAGCAGGCGGGCGAGTTCGTCGGCGTCGTAGCCATAGGGAAACATGTACTCGACGCCAGCGAATCCGGCGCGTGCAGCGCGGCCGAAGCGGTCGACGAACGGCACGTCGGTGAAGAGAAAGCTGAGGTTGGCGCAGAGCTTCATAGATCGGCCGGGCATGCATCCTCCTTCGGCTATAATTACCCTTATTGTGATCAGGAAGGCCGGCATGGGCAATCGTCTCTCGAAAATCGTCACCCGCACCGGCGATGCCGGTACCACCGGCCTTGGTGACGGCACGCGGGTGGGCAAGGACAGCCTGCGCGTCGAAACCATGGGACAGGTCGATGAACTCAATTCGACGCTTGGCCTACTGTTGACCGAGGAGATGCCGGACGACATCCGACAGGCACTGATCGGCATTCAGCATGACCTGTTCGATCTGGGGGGCGAACTGTGCATTCCCGGAATGAACATGATCAGCGAAAAACAGGTCCTTCGGCTCGAGGATCTGGTTGAGGAATTCAACGCCGACCTGGCGCCGCTCAAGGATTTCATCCTGCCTGGCGGTACGCGCGCGGCGGCGCTGGCTCATCTGGCGCGCACGGTCTGCCGTCGCGCCGAGCGCCAGATCGTACATCTGGCGAGCACGGAAGCGGTTTCCGAGTTTGCTCGCAAGTACCTGAATCGTCTCTCGGATCTGATGTTTGTTCTGGGCCGTGCGCTGAACCGCGCCGGTGGGCGCGGCGACGTACTGTGGGTGCAGGGGAAGAATCGCGGTCCCGAGTGACTGCGACCAGCGCCCAATCACCGTTTTTGATGGAGTATCGCCATGGCGATCAGCATTACGGTCATTACCACTGCCAGCCGCTCCCGGCGCTTTCTGCAAACCGATCCCGCCAATGTCGAGCAGATGCTCGAGAGTCTCAAGCGCAGCGGCCAGATCTTCTCGGGCAAACCCCTGATCATCGGTTCGGCGGGTCAGACCGAGATCTTCTCGCCGCAGGCGATCGCCTGTGTGGAAATCGAGGCCAGTCGTGACCTGAGCGTTCTCGTGCCGAGTTCCCTGAACCTGACGCTGACGGCACTGACGCCGGAGGAACTCGCGCAGCCGTTCGCCGGCGGCATCGAGGGCGAGCACGTGAAGGCGCGCATCGAGTTCTTCTTCAAGGGTGGTCATGTTCTGCGCACCAGCGCGGAAGGAACCCGCAAGGCGGCTCTCGCCGAGCGGCTGATGAACCTGACAAGCCTCTTCGAACGTCCGGCGATCAGTTACCGCTTGCCGCAGGGCGGCATCGGGCTGATGAATCCGCATGCCATGACGCGTTTTGTGATCACTCCCGGCGTTGCGGATCTGCCGCGTGACGCCTGGCTGGCGGATCTGGTCTGAAGAGAAGCACGTTGCCGGGGGTAGGACGATCACTGCACGGGTGACGAAAGCAATCGAGCCGCTTCCTGCACGAAACCTGGGCTGATTCTCCCGCCGTTGCTCTGATTGATTCTGGCTCGCCACCGGGGCGGGCTGCTCGACGTGGCTCGGCTCTCGCGCAAGCTGCGGAAGCCTGTCCCGGCAGAGAATCGGATCTGCTGGCGGCCGACGTGGAAGTCGTGAGCCTCGTCACCGCCGGCGCGCTGGTCGCCGGCGCCAATGGCGTTTCCTGTTTGCCTATCTCACAGCATCTCTGACGGACCTTCCCGGAGCCCTCAAGGTAAGTCTCTGATTAATTGCAATAATCAGAAG
>AATN01000123.1_pt1 | contig 20438 bp, 19 predicted proteins | sample 270648 | NCBI WGS metagenome assembly AATN01 (sample SAMN02954269, study PRJNA17659) | bioreactor sludge metagenome | biome: terrestrial; feature: bioreactor; material: sludge; isolation source: Enhanced Biological Phosphorus Removal (EBPR) bioreactor sludge | place: Australia: Brisbane, Queensland
AGGCGTTCGAAGTCGATGCGCGCGACGAACCCCGTGTCCGCCGCCGGATGCATATGTGCGCAGACGCCGCGGATACGCGTCCATACGGCGACGAGATCGGTCAGACCGCCAGTAAGCTGATGCATGTCCAGCGTCATCTCGATCTGACGCGGCAGCGTCGCCGCCAGGGCAATCAACAGGGTGGTGTTGCCGGCGTCCTGGATGGCCACCCAGGCGGTCGTCGACAGCACGACTACCAGCGCGATCACGCCGCTGAGCGCACTCCAGCCCTCACGCGCCAGAATTGCCCTGATCTGCGCGACCACGGCGTCACCCAGCCGGTGGCGAAAATCCCGGTGCCAGAGGGTGAAGTTGTAACGGTTGCCGCTGAAGATGTTGTCCCAGGCATTGTAGGTTCGCGCCCGCATGCGATTGGTCATGCGCTGGTTATGCAGGAAGGCGGCGGCGAGCGGTTTTTGCAGCAACCACTGCAGCGTAATGAGGATGACGAACACAGCGGCGAAGGCAATCGGCAAGCCGGCGTCTATTTCGAAGCCAAGTACCAGCGCGTTGAAAAGTAGCTGGAAGAAGAGCCGCAAGTAGTACTGCAGGTTGTAGATCAGATCGAAGCTGACATCGAAGGTCTCATTGGTCAGGAACGGTTCGACCTGCTCGCGTGCCCCGCCGTCGGCCAGCAAGGCCGTCCGCGAGCGGTTGCGGCGCGCGAAATCGAGCATGTAGCGCGCATAGGCCGCGAAGCCCGCCCGCTCCGCGAAGATCCAGCTCACCGCGCCCGCGATGTAGGAGACGGTCTGGACAACAACGATCTCGACGAAGTCCCTCGCCGTAATGTGCTCTTCGGCAATGTCGCGCGCGATCTGAATGACCAGCCAGGTGGTCGTCGCACTGCCCGCTTCCTGGACGATGATCAGGACCAGCATGCCAAAGGCAGCCGGACTCACGAAATAGCGCAGGAAGTCTCTTGGCTGAAAGGTCGTCGAAGGCGGCACGCGAATTGGCCGGTGAACCGCTGACGGGACGCGCTACCTTCCCGCCGCAGGAAGACTATCAGGGCCAACACCAGGCAAGTCAATGTTGGCCGCATAAAGCACCGAAAGCAGACTCACGTCTGCTTTCGGTGTCATTCTCAAGACAGGATTTGCCTGTCAGGCGCCATCACTTCGGCGCCGGCTTCTTGGCTTTTTTCTTGGTGGCCATGTTCAGCTCCAGTAGCAAGGTTGATAAGATATTTCAACGGCCCAACGCGTCAACCGCAAGTGAAGTATACGCCTCTGACGTCGCCAAGAAGAAGTTTTTCGCGCGGCGCCGGGTGGAACGTGGTTTTCCCGCAACGCTAGCTCGCCCACCGTCGCGCGGATGGACGCCGCGAGAAATTGCCGCTAACCGGCGCGTGGTGTGGATACGGTCCGGCGCGCGCGTGCAAGCGTGCTCTTGCCAGCAGCGAGGGAAATCAGCCCCATCCTCCGAAATTGCTGCAAATGTACATTTTCCCTGCCATTGGCATGAACCGCCAACAGCCTGCGGAGACACGCCGGCCGACAGTTCACTTGGCCAGTCCAAATCCTCGTCTGATCCGTCGGCGGCGCGCTGCCACTCATTCCTCGATCGGCACGGCCTTGAACGCGGCGCTCGCTTCGAGTCTGTCGGCGAGCCCGCTGAGCGCCGGGTAATCACTCGCCGGCCACTCGTGCGGCAGGACATAACGAACGAAACCGATCCCGGCAACGGTGGTGATGTCCGCCTGCGTCAGGCGGCCGCCGACCAGAAAGTCGCCGGCGAGTTGTTCTTCGAGCATGGCGAATGCCTGCCGCATCTGGCCGCGCAGGCGGCCCGTCCAGTCTGCCCACTGCAGCTCGCCGGGGCGCTTGCGCTCATATTCGATGGCCACCGCCTTCTCGGTCGCGACGATCGCCAGCGCCATCAGTTGCTGCACCTGCCGCCGCTCGGGGCCGCTGCGCGGGGTGAGCGGCAAGATATCGCGTTCGCCGGCCAGTTCGTCGAGATAGTCGAGAATGTAGGCGCTTTCAAAGAGCTTCTCGCCGTTCGGCAAGGTCAGCATCGGCACCTTGAAGAGGGGGTTGAGCGGCCGCATGGCGTCCATGTGCCGGAACACCGACAGCGACAGGTGCGTGAAGGGAATCGCGTAGAGATGCATCGTCACCGCCACTCGTCGCACGAAGGGTGAATCGTAGAGACCGAGCAACTGGTGCGGCTCGCCTGCCGTCAAGTCCGTCATGGTTCTTCTCCAATCGTCAATGGTTGATGCGATCCGGGAATCCGTCCGGACGCTCACATCCAGGCCGCAGCGACACGCGCCAGCGTGAGCTTGGGCAGGCACCAGCGCCGGCCAAAGGTTCCCGCCGGCGGTGCCAGGCGAATCCTCGCCGGCAGATCGGCGTTCGCGTCGGCCGTTGGCCACGGCTCGACGACGACCTTGCCGACACCCGCCACACGATGGCGGTCGCCGGGAAGCAGCCAGATATCTCGGCCGCCCTTCTCTTCTGTCAGCCAGACACGCGTGCCGAGCGAGATGACTGTCCAGCCGGCGATCCGGTCGAGGGAAACGGCCTCGGCGGCACGCACTTCAAACTCGATGTAGGGTAGCAGATCTTGCATGGGGGTCTCCTTTGCTGGCGATGATTTCTGTCCGGTCTTGTCTTGAACAGACAGGAGCATTCTCATCGTCGGGCGGAGCAAGTACAATCGAATTGTTCTCACGTGACATGTGAAGCAAATTGACAGATAGTCGACGTAGTCCACCGCTGGGCAGTCTGCGCGTTTTCGTTGCGGCCGCCGACAGCGAGAGCGTCACCAAGGCAGCCGCGCAGCTTCACCTGACGCATGGCGCGGTCAGTCACCAGTTGCGACAGTTGCAGGACTATCTCGGCGTCGCCCTGTTCGAACGTAGCGGCCGCGGCCTGAAACTGACGACACAGGGCGCCGCCTATGCCGAACGGGTTTCGCGGGCACTCGCCGAGATCGGCAAGGCGACCGACCAACTGATCGCCGCACGCGACTACCGCCGTCTGCGGGTGACCTGCATGCCATCGTTCGCCGCGCGCTGGCTGCTGCCGCGGCTCGGCAGCTTCATTTCCTGCCATCGCGAACTCGATGTCGAAGTGCAATCGAGCGCCCGGCTGGCCGACATCAAGGGAGGCGAAGCCGACGTCGCCCTGCGTTTCGGCCATGGCCGTTACCCGGGACTGAGCTGTCGACTGTTGATGAAGGACTGGTACTACCCGGTTTGTTCGCCCGAGTTCATCGCTCGCCACGCGCTGGTCAGCCCGGCGCAGCTGACCGGACTGCCGTTGCTGCGCTCGAACGATGAACTATGGCAACCGTGGTTCGGTGCCGCCGGCGTGGTGGTCGAGGAGCCGCAGCGCGGTGCGGTGTTCGACGACTCGAGCCTGATGCTGATGGCCGCCGCCTCCGGCCAGGGCGTGGCCCTGGCCCGGCACACGCTGGCCGTCGACGATCTGGCGAGCGGACGTCTGCGCCGTCCCTTCGCGATGGCCATCGAGTCGCCCTTCTCGTACTTTTTCGTCTGTCGCCTCGCTGACGAGCAGCACGCCGCCGTCGTCGCCTTTCGCGAGTGGCTGTTCCAGGAAGCCGCTCTCTATCGCCCGCCCGACGGCGACCTCGCCGTGGCCCGCAGCGACCAGCCAAACCGGTAGATGGACAGCAGCGCGGCGCCGTGACGGCAGCTCTCAGGCGCTGAACTGCAGCGCGGCCAGGCGCGCATACAAGCCGCCACGCTCGACCAGCTCCGCGTGCGTACCATCCTCGACCACCCGCCCGTGGTCGAGGACAAGTATCCGGTCGGCCCCCTGCACAGTCGCCAGACGGTGGGCGATGACGATCGTCGTGCGGCCGCTCATCGCCGCCTCGAGCGCGGCCTGCACGACGCGCTCGCTCTCGGCATCAAGACTGCTCGTCGCTTCGTCCAGCAGCAGCAGCGGCGCATTCTTGAGGATCGCGCGCGCGATCGCGATGCGCTGGCGCTGCCCTCCGGACAAGCGCACGCCGCGCTCGCCGACGAAAGTGGCATAGCCCTCGGGCAGTCGCTGCACGAACTCGTCGACAAAGGCCGCGCGCGCGGCCGAGCGCAGCTCGTCATCGGCCGCATCGGGCTTTCCGTAGCGGATGTTGTCGTCGATGCTGCCGGAAAAGATCACCGCCTCCTGCTGCACCACGGCGATGCGCGCCCGCAATTCGGCCAGGCGCGGACGCCGCAGGTCGACGTCGTCGATCCGGATGGCTCCCTCGCCGACGTCGTAGAAGCGCTGCAGCAATTGGAAGACAGTCGTCTTGCCGGCACCCGACGGCCCGACGAGCGCGACGCTCTGCCCGGGCTCGATCGTGAAATCGAGCCCCCGCAGCACCGCCTGCGCCGGCCGTGACGGATAGGCGAAACGCACTCCGGCAAAAGCCACCCGCAGGCCACCTGCCGCTACCGGCAGCGGCGCCGGCTGCGCCGGCTCGCCGATCGGCGAACGTGCGCTGAGCAGTTCCATCAGACGCTCGGTCGCTCCCGAAGCGCGCAGCAGATCTCCCCAGACTTCCGCCAGCACCGCAACGCTGCCGGCGACGACCATCACGTAGAGCGCCGTCTGGCTCAGCTCGCCGGCCGTGATCTCGCCGGCGAGAACGGCCTGAACACCGCCGTACATCCCGTAAAGCAGCGAACCGAAGACACCGACGATGACGAAAGCGGTCAGCGCCGAGCGCGTCCCGGTGCGCCGCAGCGAGGTAGCGAATGCCTGTTCGTTGGCGACGTGGAAGCGTGCCGCCTCGGCAGCCTCGCGGGTATAGCTCTGGACGACGGGAATGGCGTTGAGAATCTCGCCGGCAATGCCGCTGGTATCGGCGAGGCGGTCCTGGCTGGCGCGCGAGAGCTTGCGCACGCGGCGGCTGATGATCCCCGCCGGCAGCACGACGAGAACGACGATGCCGGCGACCGTGAGAATCAGCCGCGGCATCGTCGTCAACAGCATCGTCAAGCCACCGGCGAGCAGCACCAGATTGCGCAAGCCCATGCTGACGCTCGAGCCCACCGCATGGTGGATCACCGTCGTGTCCGTGGTCAGCCGGGACAACACCTCGCCGGTCTTCAGCGTCTCGAAGAACTGCGGACTCTGCCGCAGCACGTGCGCGTACACGGCCTGCCGGAGATCGGTGGTCACCCGCTCGCCGATCCAGCTCACCATGTAGAAACGCGCGGCGGTAGCCAGGCCAAGGACCAGCGCGACGCCAAAGAGCAGCAGGAAGTAGTCGCGAATCGCAAGTCGCCGCTCGCCGAGGTCCACCGCCGTCGGCAGCGCGAGCCCGCCGTCGACCAGCAACTTCACCGCGTAAGGCAGCGCCAGCGTGGAAGCGGCAGCCAGCAGCAGGAACAGCAAGGCCAGGGCGATCTGCCCGCGGTAGGGCGCCAGATAGGGCAGCAGCGCACGCAGCGGTTGCAGCCGGCGCTCGGCCACCTGGCCTTGCGCATTCGCGTCGCCCGCTTCCCCGGTTTCCCCCGCTGCCGGCGCTGCCGGAGCCGCCGCCCGGGACGCGTCGGCGCTCAGGCGAGCAGCCCTTGCAGCACACCCCAGGCGCCGCCGACCCCGAGCGCGCCGAAGCAGAGCATCGACAGCAGGAAACCGCTGCCGCGCGTCTTCGGGTCGCGCGCATAAGCCAGTGCGTACCACACGCGACCGGCCAGCCACAGTGCGCCGAGCGCGGTCGCCCACAGGCTCGACAGATTGAGCGCGCATACCCACAGCACCGGCAGGAAGAGCACCGTGTTCTCGAGGGTGTTCATCTGGATCCGGTAGGCGATCTCGAACTGCGGGTGACCCGTGGTGGCCGGCGCCTTGATGCCCAGGCGCATTCGACAGCGGCCGACATAGGCGGCGCAGGCAAAGAGCAGGAACGAAGTGGCGAGAGTGACCAGAGCGGGTCCGGGATAGCTGTTCATGATGTCGATACGTTTCCTGGGTCAGGAGTTGGACGCTGCGGCATGGCTGCCGAGCAGGAAATTGCCGATGCGCAGCAGACGGCGCTGTGCCGCCTCGCCGCCCAGGCCGGCGATCAAGGGGCCGGCGGCGGCGGCCACCTCGATTGCCCGCTCGGGCGTCAGCAGCGCGGCGCGCTGGCAATATTCGATGATGGCAAGCTGCTCTTCCCGCGTCAGCGGGAAGGGTGGCGCTTCGCTGCCCACATCGTGGTGCGCGCCGACGACCTGCCGCGGCGTGGCTTCGACATGCACCACCAGCGTGCCCGCGGCGAGGTCGCCCAGGCGCTTGCCCTGGGCGTTGAGCAGGCTGGCGACGAATCCGGTAGCGTAGAAGAACGGCAGGAAGTCGATGCCGCGCAACGTGTTGCGGATGAACGCGGCGCTCCAGCCGACGGGGCGACCATCGTCATGGACGACCGCCAGCCCGCAGGCCTTCTTGCCCGGCGTCTGGCCGTTCCGGTACACCTCGAAGACGATCGGATAGAACCACTCGAGCAGGAAAGCGCCGACGAGCAGCAGGCCGATCCCGAAATCACCGATCATCGACCCGGCGATCGCCAGCAGCAGCCAGACGCCGAAGCGGACCAGGAAATCGAGAAACCAGGCGCGCGCGCGCGCCACGGGTCCGGCCACCCGCAGGTCGATCTCGCAGCCTTCCGGCGTCGCGATGCGCTGGATGGTGTCCAGGCGAGCAGCGGCGTTCACGGCTCGAAAAACACGTCCCGGTAGAAGGCGTACATCGACGCATAGAGCACCGGCACCAGCACCAGCCAGCCGAGAAACAGCGGCAGGCAGGCGACGATGGCCGCGAGCAGCACGCACAAGCCGTAGACCAGAAAAGGCAGCGAGTTCCGCAAAGCCGCGAAGAAACTCGCCTTGAGCGCCTGAAAGGCAGAGAAGTCGTGAAACACCACCAGCGGCGGCGCCAGCCAGACGGCCATCGCCAGCGGCACGAAGACGACCATCAGGACCAAGACGGCGACGATAATGACCGCCAAGGTCGGCTCCGAAGCACCGGCACCGGCAAACGCACCGACGGCGACGACGATGCCGAAAATGGCCGCGGCGCCCAGCACGGCCAGCAGATAGAGCAGCCCGACGAGCAGCAGACCACCAAGCCGGGTCGAGAAACCGGCGAAGAGGTGCGCGAAGCGCAGACCCTCGCCCTCCTCGATCGCCCGGCAACCGATGATGATGCCGCCGATGAACACCGGACCGAGCAGGTTCACGGCAAGATTGACGACCGGAATCATGCCGATGACCATCATGATGGCGATCAAGGCGACGCTGATGCCGACCCAGGTACCCGGCGCGCTCCGGAACATCTGCCAGCCACGCAACAGCCACTGGTAGCCGTTGCCTGTCGGCACGCGCCGCCCCTCGGGAATGAAGTTCCCCATCACCGACTCGATGTGGTCATGCACCCGCGCCACGGGTGCCTTGAACGGATTGCTGTCGATACTCATTGTTGCCCCCCATGCAGTCCAGATACGGCAGGAACGTCTGCCGCCGCGCCCGCCCAGGTTCAGAGACCGACGACGCAGCGCGTACTATAGCGCGCCGGCCCGCATTCCGGCCCGGCAGTACCTGGTCACCGCCACCGACGGAAACGCGGAGTGTCGTGGCTGGCCATCGTCTTCGAATACCCCGTTGGCGTTCCGGAGATTTCTTGAGCGCTACCCGTCCGGCGGTCTTGACTTTGCGGCATCCGGGATCGCCCCGCTTTCGCGCAGTTCCCTGACTGCCTTCTCGCGGATAGCCCTCTGCTCTCGTGCGATTTCCGCCTCAATCCTTGCCTCGATTTGGATCTGTTGGCGTAGAGACTCGTATAGCCGCAAGTCGCTGGCATCACTGAACGCCAACTGTTGGTCCTCAACGTGAATCGCTCCCAGACGTTCTTCCGCAAAATTCAGAATCTTCTGCAGAATTCCCAGAAAGCGGCGCTGATTCTCTTCCATCCGCATTGAATCCGCGTAGCCGTTTTCCATGCCCTTTTCGGCGGCTAAAATGAAAGGGTGGCCGGTATTCTCGGTGCCACCCAGAGCATGCAATCGTCGAACGTACTCGTCATTGAGCCGGCTGATTTCCCGTTGGCGCTTCGAGAATTCGGCTTCATACCGTCCCAGCTTTTGACGCGCGCTGCGGATGCCTTCGCGTGACGTCAATGTGCCGGGCGCGAGCACGCTGGCGAGGTCAATGTCCTTCGTCTGGCTTGCAAACTCGTTCAGAATCACGGCCGTGCGTCTGTTGATGTCCTGAATCAGGGGGAAAAATCCCGGCAGCGTTTCCTGGTCGGTGGCGTGTTCGTCTGCCCGGGATTCCCGGGTCTCGTTTGCTTCGCTCTGTGGTGCAGTATCGTCAAGGGTGTCGGCCAGTTGCCGGGCGAACCCCGCGTAACGGCGCTGCTGGAGTTCCTGGCCCCAGATTGCGGACACGCTGGCGATCTTGCGCGCGATATCCTTCTTCGCATCGTTCAGGGCCCGCCACGCACGGCTTTTCGTAACATAGATGTCCGCCCGACGCTTTTCTTCCCCGCTCAAAGGCGGTACGAGGGACGACTTGCCGGTCAATGTCTGCTCCAGGAGCACGGTCCAGATCTTGTTGCCCAGCGGCGACGCGAAAAATTGTCGCAATTCGTCGGCCTCGGCTGCGCTCAGGTACTCCGCATAGACCGGTGCGCAGCGGTCGACCGCTTCGCTAGGCGAAAGCTGCTTGCCCAACCAATCCAGATCTTTGGATAACCTCGGACTGGTCATCCTGCTGTCGATGAACTTGTTGGTCTCCACCTCGATGTACGCCGCACCGAAGTCGAGCTTCGTCAGCATTTGCTTGACAGCCCGCAGGCGCCCGCCATCGGCCCCATCGTCGGCAACAGCGCTAATGCAAAAACCGAGGCAAAGCGCCGCGAAAAATCTCAGTCCCCTGGTCACGTAATTCCCTTCCCTGCGTTTGCCGGCTCAGCGCCTGATGGTGTTGAGACGCTCGATCTCATGTCGGGCAGCGACCTGAATAAGACTGTAAAGCGGCCCGAGTTCAAGGGAGCGTTTCAGGTAGGCCTGTGATCTCGCACGGTTGCTGGAAGCAAAGTGTTGATAGAAATAGAAGTAGGCTTCCGCCAGCATCTCTTCCAGTTTGGTGCCACTTTCCTTGCGGTTCAGTGCTTCGACGATGTCTTCCACTCCGACATCGTTTGTGAATAAGCCAAGGGCCGGCGCTGGCCAAACCACGGACGCCAGGCCCTGATCCGGCACGGCCTTACCGGCTTGTAGCCGTGCCAAGGCAGCCCATATTCCCGCCCGCGCTTGCGCACTGCCATCCCTGACGCGCGCGCCAAAGGTAGTGAAATCATCCGCCGCCTAAGTCCATTGCCGAGCGTAGAAATGCGCAAGACCTCGATGAAAATGAATCTCTGGTTCGGTGTGACCGAGCGCGAGTGACCGCGTCAGATCGCGAATGCTGCCGTCGAAATCGCCACTGACGAAGCGGACTGTCCCACGGCAGCGTAGCGCTTCGGCTGATGTCGGTTGCTCGGCGACCGCTTTGTCGGCATCCGCTCGTGCCGTCGAGAGTTGTTCGAGATAAGCAGCGGCAAGGGCATGCTCACAACGCAGGCCGGATGTTTCACGCCCATCCAACTCTGCGGCTGCCAGGGCGCTCTCGGTACTGAGCAGCACGTTCTTCAAGCGTTGGCGACTGAGTTCCTTGAGCGAGATCCCGCCAGGCGTTGAGCGCTTGTCACGATCCGCAATGTTCAACGAGTTGTGGAGAACGTCACTCGCTTTGCGCAGGTCGGCAAGAAACTGTGCCGTACCCGCGGCGGAAATTCGATCTCTCTTGATGGCAAGGCTGACTTCCGCCTTGAGTTGCCTGCCGGAAAAACTCAACACATCGTCAAGCTGGAAGGCTTCCGTTTGCAGTGTGCGCCGGTTCGGCGTGTACCGCCCCTCGTAGTCCTCGGGCAAGGTGATCTCGAACGTATAGCGCCCAGCCCACGGATAGGCCGGCAGGAATAGAGGCCATCGCCGTTTGGCGCTTTCCGGCACGGGCAACAGGTTGACGAGATTGCCGGCTTCGTAACGCACGTTCCACTTGCCGTCCTGCCTTTCGAACAGATTGGGAATGCCATAGCGGACGTCGACGACCAGAAGATTGTTTTCCCGGTCGTCGCGAATCTGCGGATCCGCGACTAGCCGAGCTTGTGGGTAGCGTCGGTCGAGAATGCCTTCGTAAGACTTCCGTATCTGAACCGGGCTCAGCCGAGCCAATGCACGGCGCATGGCTTCGGCGTCGTTGGTGGCGTAAGCGAACTCGATCTGCATCTCGGCGGGTTCGTCCAGGCGCTTCACCTGGACACGCTCGCTGCGGCTGCTTGCTGAGGTGCTATCCGCGCTGTGCACGGGAATTCCATCGAGGCCGCGTGCGTCGCCGTTGACGATGAAGGCCTCGGTTCCCTGGAAGACCTGGCCCAGATGCTCCAGGCTGGTGGCTTGGCCATACAAGGTCGGATCCAGGAAGTAGACACCCCCGTCGATGGTCGCACGCACGATGGCATGGTCGAACAGGGCAGGACTCGGCAGCATGTCGCGCAATCCTTGGCGGACCTGTGAGGAGATCAGAACGGGATCGGCCGGTATCCCCAGGCGACGCAGCAGCGCGACGAGCAGGAGGGACTTGTCCTTGCAGTCACCGTAGCGACGCGCGAGCACTTCCTCAGGAGGGTACGGGCGGTGGGAGTTGTCGCCGATGGCAATGGACAGATAGCGGATGTCTTCCTGAACGAACTGCAGCGCACGCACGGCCGCTTCCGCTTTCGTTGCCCCCAAAGGCAGACCCGGCAACTGGACTGATGACGTTTCCTTTGTTGCAAACAGCCGGTTGGCCCACTCGCCGACCGCGCGCCAGCCGTTGTACTCGGAGAACTGTATCCACCGCATCGCCTGAACATCGGGAGGCGTCATGGATTCCTGATCGACGGGAGGCAGATTGTCCGCCTCGTACTGCACCAGATGCCGAGCGCCGCTGTCGGATTCCGTGAACACCGGCATGCCACTGTCACTGCCGCCGATCATTCGGTGGAGAACCGTTCGCCCAATGGGAGCATCCAGCGTGACACGACGTTTCAACACCGGTACGGCGCTATCCCACGCTGCCGCTTCCAGGTAGCGCCCCTCAAAAACCGGATTCTGACCCACCAACAAGTAAATGACTTCCAGCGTATCGCCAGGACGCAAATCCTCGGTGATGACGACGGCGGTAATCAGGCCGGTGTAGATACCCTGCTCGGCATTCCGTTCACTATGGTAGAAGCGTACCGACGCGCCATCCAGTTTGTCGATGATCTGCGTGCCGCGGTATATCTTCAGCCGTTGCAGTTCGATGTGTTGGTAGTCGGGATGGAAAGCGATGGCGTACTGCCCAACTTCCGATAACGCCGATGCCTCGTTGACCAGAATGGCCCGGTGAACTACGACGCTGGCAGGCGCGCCAACCCGGAAATGCGTATGCGAGAGACGCAGTATGGCCGGCGCGCGCAAGTCGGATTCGGGCAGCCGGACTTGCGGGTGGAACCATTCTGGAAGAGCCGTGCCGCGAACAAACGCTGTCTGGCTGACCGCGGCTTCGCGTTGCCCGGCGGTGACAGTTTGTGCGCTGGTCGCGTCGGCGATTCCAGCAAGGATGGCAATAGCGATCACCAGCGAAATCCGGGTCAGCATGGCAAGTCTTTGCTTGATCAAGGTTGACGTCCTTCTTTGCCGGCTACTGAGGCAGGGTTTGGGCCGCTCTTGGCATGCTCGTGTTTGTCATTGCTCGCCACCGTAGAAGACCCGTCCGGCGTGGCCGGTGTGTGTCTCGACCCCAGGCAGTGTATCTCAAGTGGGTAGTCATGGCTGAAGTCGGTCGTTGGAATTGCGCTTCTACGGCCTGCAGAGTGGTGACGTTGTGAAGGCGCGACTGAACGAAGCCCCGGAAGTCCGAGACAACACGCATCGCACCACGGGCGACGACGTTCTCCTGAACCAGCCATCGGCACACAGCGCTTTCGGCGGAGAAAAAAAGCCAGTTGCGGCGGCTGCAGTTCCTTCGCTTCGTCAGCGCCCGCATCGCGGCACAGCGGGGCCAGGGCGCCGACAAGATCAACGCCGGGCACAGCCGACGAACATGGCGCTGGACTTGCGCACGCAACTGTACCGCGAGCCGGACGACGCCGCCTGGATCGAGATCTGGGGGATCACCGAGGACCTGTTGGCCATGTTCCGCGGCGAAGTGGCGAGCCGCAATGCGCGCTTCATCCTGGCGACGCTGTCCACCGACATCCAGGTGCATGCAGACCCCAGCATCCGTGAGACGTTCCAGCCGCAGGTCGGCACCGACTCACTGTTTCATGCTGACCGGCGGCTGCAGGTATGCGCGGCCGGGCACGGCATCAAGATCATCACCCTGGCGCCGACGATGCAGCGGATCGCCGAAGAAACGGGAGCGTTCCTGCACGGATTCGGGAACGACGCGTTCGGCCACTGGAACGAAGACGGGCACCGCGTGGCAGGCTCGCTGCTCGCCAAGCAGCTGTGCACCGGCGCCGCGCCGCCGCCACCGCAGAGGCCGCGCGGCGTTTCAGGCCCGCACCCGATACGCTTGGTCAGCCGTGGCAAAGGCGACTCCGGTAGCGTGGAGGACAGGCTTTCGGCAGCCCTTCTTCAGCAAATCGAGGTACGTCGCGTGTCTACCGTCAATTGATCAGGCTGATTTTGCACTTGATAAGTTCGCCCTCGGCGTAGAGCGTAATGTCAATATTCCCTTCAGCCCTCATCTTGAACAAGTACTCAACGCCCTCTTCTGGCGCCATCTTCTGAATCGGCCGATATTGCCGGGATACGGTCGTAAAACACCGAAGCAAATAGTTTCGGAGAAGCTTATCGATGACTTGTTCCTTGGTCTTTCCGTCTTTAAATTTCAGCATGGAATCATTGCTTATGAATGGAACGGTTTAATCGAAAGAAGAGGGAGCCTTGCGACCTTCCCCTCCCACACCATCGGACGAACGGCAATCCGGCGTCTGAAGAATGGAATAGCTCCCGAGGCGTCAGGCTCGGCATTTCAATGTAATCGCAGCAGCCCAAGGGTAGCGCGAACGACAACGCCCGCCTGCGCAACGCCGCCGACCGACCGTACGCGCTTGTCGCGGTCGTGGAGGGAGTTCGGCGGCGTTCGGCACCTGTGTGACTCGGTGACTAGCACGTACGATTGCGAACCAGACAGGGTTTTTCGAAGCTCTGCGCCAACGACCACAACGACAAACCGTGGCACGCTCCCCGTCTTCGTGAGTGCATGATTGCAAGACGTGACCCCACGGATTGTAACCTCCGGGTGACCAATTGACGAGCCGCGGCAAGCAAGGACGTACTCTCTCGTGCAGAGAGAGTACTCGCAATGAAGGTTGCAACGTAGATCGATGGCAGTGGATTTCCCATGCATCTCCCAAAAAAAAGTATAGTCCATTGTTCCGCCTTCACCGTCTCGCCTGCGCCATCTGTTCGGGAAAGCGACCCCGGCCCCTTGTCTGCAATTCAGCGGTGAGCGAAACGAGTCCGCTGGAATGGCGAGTTGGCCAAACCTGCTGGATCGAGCGGTGGTTCGATCACTAGAACGCCTGCGGATTTGAGTTCGGCTTCGCCTCGCCTAAGCTCGTCGAAGAGAGCACCAAGGTTATCAGCATATTTCAGTCCGATTGCATCCTTCATGGCATGCACCTCGGCAACAATTTCGTCATTCATCGTCGCTTCCTCCTAGAAGTTCCTCGGGAGTTCAAATGACTGGGAGGAACAGGCCTTGTCGTTCAATATGCGCAGCGATCCTTTCTTGAATCAGCGGGTTCGCGAGGTGACGGCAATTCCATGTCAGCAGGAAGTCAACGCCGTGCAACGTCGAAATCGCGATATGAATTGCATCCTCGATAGCTCTGGCCGGAATAATTCCCTCCGCGATGAGAGCGACTGCGCCAAACGCATAATTTCTTCCGACACGGCGAGTACGGATGTTCCATCAAGTTCGGCAAGTCACTTCCGCGCGGCATCAGGGTCACCAGTAGCGCACTCTTACAAGACTGCGCGCGAGACAAGGAGTTAATATTCCGACCTTTGCGTCCACCAAGCCAGGGTGAGTTGCTGGTGGGCGGCACCGACAATGGTCTTGCTGGGGCGCGCTGTCAGGTAGCTGATGACGGATGTTTCGACGTACACCTTGCGTTTCATGAGTTCCATCCTCTTTCCGGAACCCGTGGTCTGCCCCCTGCTGTTTATGTCGTGTTTAGAACTTCATCGGTCGACTGAATCTGACAGAACTCGCCGTCTAAACTTGGCAAACGAACTCTATCGGGAAAAATCGATCCTGGCGGCACTGATTCTGCAAAGACTTTCACAACAAGGCTAGCGACAAAAAACGCGAATATCATTTTCCGCAACCTCTCGGTCATATTTATCTGTTGGTTTCCCGTTGGGGTGCCTTACAGCACCACTAATGACGTCCCGAGCAAGGTTGCAGCGTGATGCGTCGGTTCCGTCTTCCCTTCCTCCAGAGAGTGACTTAGGGGTTGTATTAACGGGTAGCCCGTGCGGCTTTTCATTTTGCTTTTGAATCTGGCGTTGTTTGAATTGTCTTTCTTGATCTTGCCAATACTCTGTGGGCGAGTTCGTTGCTCGTGTTGGAACTGTCTGAGGCGTAACTTTAAGCTCTACAGCTTTGGCCTTGCCAGCATCATCCCTTCTTTCAGAGAAATGCGTTTGGCCCTTTGCATCTACCCACTTGTATATTTCTGCATGGCTTGTTGATTGTATAAATAAAATAGCCAAGCAAGCACTCAATATGCATTGGTTGAAGATTGAGATTTTCATGAACAAGGACTATGACTATTAGGAAGTAACCATCCCCCGGCAGAGCCGGGGGCTTTCCGTCGCTGGCCCCTCAAAGGGGCCTATTCGCGACGGGTGAGAGCGGTTCCTTCGTCTTCTGCAACTGCCATACCAGAACTTGACGGAACCACGATGCCACTACCGGCGGTGAACGTCTCAAGAAAGGCCGACTCCCGGAAATGTCAAACTGCTACGGTCACCCCGGCAGAGCCGGGGGTTTTCTCAGGATAATAACTATCGGTTTAGAGACTGCGATTCTGAAATCATGAGGTCGTCTTTGTCGCTGTCAAGAACCGCTACGAGCAACTTGCATCCATAAAATTCTAACCGCAGAACGAATAGCGTTGGGCTGGAGTGCCTCGACGGCGATACTCATGCGGATTGTAAGCGTCCCGCGGCATGGGTCAAGCCACGGATAGAGTTCGGACGCGCCGGCGCGAGGTTCACGAGAGCCTTTCAGATCGTCGCGGGAGCATCACCGGACTCAAGCGGGCCGTCGGGTTGCGGCAAACTCGGATCAGAACCGTGACTTCGGCGTCTCGCCGACGCGTCCACTCCTGGCGGCCTGGACCCACAAACGTCACCCATCGTCACCCCCCAGAGCATATCGTGGACAGAGCATTTCGGCGAAAGCATACGAAACCTTACCTTGGGAGACTGGGGCTGAACGTCTCAAGACCGCGGAGTTGACAGGGCGCGACGAGCAGCCGCGGCAATTACATATACTGTCCCCGAAACATATACTGTCCCCGAAACACCCGCTGGAACTCCATGCCCTCGACTTTCGGGGACAGCATAATAAAGCCACCTTTACGGACCAAGGCCGAACAAGTCAAGGTGGCGGTATTGGCAGGCCGAGGCAAGCGGCCGCAGACACTAAATATTCTGTCCCCAAAACATGAAGCTGCACCTATCGTGGTTCGCTACACTTCCCCGGCTTTGCCATTTCGAGCTTAGCGACATCCTTCTTGCCTTGCTCTTCAGGGATTTGCTCCAGCCCAGCACCACCGACGAATACACCCAGTTTAATAAACTGTCGAATGAAGTAGTTCTTGCCAGATTCAAACAATAACTCAAGGGTATTTGGCGAAAATTCGGATTCCGTATCGACCTTGTGATTTTTCCCGCCCTCAACCTCAGTATAGAAAAACACATCTGGCGCACTCTCTCCAATGCAATGCGAATCAATCCATATGTCCTTCTTGAGAGCCTTTCCGACGAAGCTATCACGATAAACATATACGCCAGCATAACCTTGGGAAGGAGGATTGAATTCTTTTGCCTTTTCTGATTCTGCCTTTGAGGCCATTTCTACAGATGCACATCCTGAAAGCAGAAGTGCGGCGGTAACTGCTACTGCGGAGACGATCTTCATGGAGTTAGTACCTCGATTGATTAAGAGCAATTTGACCAACGGCGATTTTGGGGCCCGCATACTGAACCCACCCTTACAGACCACGGCCGAACGAGTCAAGGCCGCGGCATCGGCAGGCCGCGGTAAGCGACCGCAGACATACATATAGTCTTCCTAAAACGTGCCGCGTCGGAAGGCCAATTTCCCGGTCAACTGGCAACACGCATTCTCAGAGCGCTACGCGCCCACGGTAACGGGTAGCACGTTGTGCTACGGACGTACCAACCGATGACTCTGTGAATTCCCTCGGCACCTTGATGTGCTCCCCGTGCCTGCTTATGTCCGTTCCCCACGGATTTGCTCTTAAATTTAGTACACGAATCAGCAAAGTCAAGTTCTTTGAGCGGTTGAACGGTCACGACCGTCGCACCGCAGGAATTTCGGGAACAACAGACTAAACTCTCCTTTACCGACCAATGCCGAACGAGTCAAGGTGGCGGTATCGGCAGGCCGCGGCAAGCGGCCGTAGACATTACATATACTGTCTCCAAAACTTGCTGCAGACATTACATGTACCGTCGCCAAAACTTGCTGTCCCCTAAATTGGCCCAGTACTTGGTGGTCCGCGCCCATAATCGCCAGCTCCTGCCGCCGGGTCTCGACCGCGACGACGACCGAGGGGCGACCTCGCCGCGCTGAACACACTGCGGCCGTTTTTCGCGCGTATCCGCCAGCTTGCCGCGAAGGCCGACGATGCCGAGATGGCGCTCGGCAGCGACGTGCTCAGTACCGCACTCGACGGCTATTCGTTGGCCAATGCGGCCGGCAAGGGCACGGCCCTCGATGCCTTGCGCGGGGCGACGAGCAGCCGCAACAGCCGTCGCCGCAAGAACGGCGACGCGCCCCCGGCGGGTGAGGGACGCGCCAGTCGTGACGTCTTGCCTTCGCCTCTTCACGACTGAGCGACGACGCTCCGAGAAATGACGGCGAGTCCTCGGGAGTTGTGCGCCACTGTCGGGGACATGCCGTCGATTCCTGGAGACCCTGACCCCGACCCTCCCTTCGCGAACCGACAGCAACGATCAGCCTCAGGCCCCGGCCCGCTTCCTGGCCCAGTAGTGGTTGATCAGCGCCACCGGCAACTCGCTGGCGCCGACATCGAGGACATGCACGCCGCCGTGCTGCAGGCGCATCACCTGCCGGCGCCGCGCCTGCAGGTATTCGAGGCCGGCGGCGCGCGTCAGGGCGGCGTCGAAATCGCCTACCGGCGCAGCCAGTAGTTCGTCGAGTACCGGCTCGCGCAGGCTGGCGAAGGTCAGCGCATGCCGGCGCCGCAAGTGCCGAACGGCCGGCAGCAGCGTATCGTCGTCCTCGTCGCGCAGGTTGGTGACCAGGATCACCAGCGCGCGCTTGCGTAGATGGCGGCTCAGCGTTTCGCCGGCAGCCAGGTAATCGGGCACCTGCCGCGACGGCTGCAGGTCGTAGACCGCCTTCATCAGCGAGTTGACCATCGCCACCGATTTTCCCGGCGGCAGGACGCGCGGCCCGGGATGGCCGAAGGTCGCCAGGCCGACGGCGTCGCCCTGGCGCAGCGCCACGTAGGCGAGCAAGAGCAGGGCGTTGAGCGTGTGGTCGAAGTGCGACAGGTCGCCATCCCGGGCGCGCATGCGGGCGCTGCAATCGAGCAGGAAGACGATCTGCTGGTCGCGCTCGTCCTGGTAGTCGCGCGAGATCAGGCGGCCGACGCGCCCGCTCGCCTTCCAGTCGATCTGCTTCGGCGCATCATCCTGCCGGTAGTCGCGCAGTTGCTGGAACTCCATCCCCTCGCCGCGACGGCGGCGCTGCAGGATGCCGATCTGCGACAGGCGGTTGTCGGTCGCCAGCAGCGTGTAGTGCGCGATGCGTGCGAAGTTCGGGAAGACACGCACTTCGTCGCGCACGGCGACGCTCTCCTGCACTTGCCACAAGCGCAGTGGCGACGATAGGCGCAGGCTGACGCCGTCGAATACCTGCCGTCCGCGCTCGCTCACCGAGACGCGGTAGGCGACGCGCAACCAGCGTCCCGGCGTGAGGGCAAAGGGCACGGGCAGCCCCTCGCTGACGAAGGCGGCCGGGTGGCCGTCGACCAGCCAGCCGCGCGCCGCACCGGCTTCGCTGCTCAGGCGCAGGCCGACCGTCTGCCAAGTGCCGACGGGCATGCTGTGCGGCAATTCGCGGCGCACGCTGACGCGGCCGCGGCGACGCCGGCCGGCAAGCCCATCAACCAGCGCCAGGCCGAGCAGTGCCGCGCCGGCCGCCTGCCAGACGCCGAGCAGCGCCGGCGCGAAGCTGGCCGCCAGCCCGAGGGCCAGCCACAGCGCGGCGGCGATCAGCAGGCGGCGGGCGGGGAGCAGCATCTACAGGCGTGGCGCCGGCACGCGCTCGAGCAGCGTGCGCAACAGCTCGTCGGCGCCGAGGCCTTCGATCTCGGCCTCGGCGGCCGGCGTCACGCGGTGGCGCAGGGCCGGCAGGGCGACGGCCTTGATGTCGTCGGGAGTCGCGAAGGCGCGCCCGGCGATCAGCGCGCGCGCGCGCGCCGCACGCACCAGCGCGATCGGGCCGCGCGAGCCGGCGCCGCTGGCCAGCCCGGGCGTCTCGCGCGTCGCACGCACGATGGCCACCGCGTAGGCGACGACGCGCTCGTCCACGCTGACGTGCGCCGCCCACTGCTGCAGGCCGACCACCGTCGCCGGCTGGATCAGCGTCGCCACAGCCTCGACATCGAGGTCGGCGCCGGTCTTCGCTTGCGTCACCTGGCGGGTCAGCGCCACTTCCTCGGCCTCGCTCGGGTAGTCGATGCGGATCTTGAGCAGGAAGCGGTCGAGCTGCGCCTCCGGCAGCGGGTATGTCCCTTCCTGCTCGATTGGATTCTGCGTCGCCAGCACCATGAACGGGCGCGGCAGCGCCGAGGCCTTGCCTTCGAGGGTCACCTGCTTCTCCTGCATGGCTTCGAGCAGCGCCGACTGCGTCTTCGCCGGCGCCCGGTTGATTTCGTCGGCGAGCAGCAGGTGCGTGAACACCGGCCCCTGGCGAGTGACGAAGCGCGCCGTCGCGGCGTCGAAGAGCGTGTGCCCGACGACGTCGGAAGGCATCAGGTCGGGAGTGAACTGGATGCGCGTCGTCTGGCCGCCGAAACTGCGCGCCAGCGCCTTGACCAGCAGCGTCTTGCCGAGACCGGGGACGCCTTCGATCAGCACGTGCGCGTCGGCGAGCAGACCGATCAGCACTTCGTCGATGACCGCGCGCTGGCCGATCACGGCCTTCGCCAGTTCGCCGCGCAGCGCCTCGAGGAGCTGGCGCGCCTGCTGCAGTTTCTCTTCCGGAAGAATGGTAGCGGGCGAAGCGGGTGTATTCATGTCGAGGATCTCAGAGGTCGCGTTCCAGGTTGCGCAGGGTGCGCAGGGCGTCGGTAAAGGCGTGCGGGCTGTCGACGGGTCCGTCGAGGGCGGCGGCGATGCGCACCGCCGGCCGATTGCTCAGCGCCGCCAGCGCCGCCGGCTGCGCCGTCGCCGGGAGCGCGGCGATCGTTGGCTGGCGGCGCAGCAGCCGGCCGTGAAAATGTTCGCGCGCCGCCGTCAGCAGCGCCGCCAGGCCGCCCGAGCGCCACTGGTAGCGGCCGATCGCCGCCAGGTGCTCGCGCAGCTCGCGGCGCGCCGCCGGCGCCTCCGGCCGCACGCTGCCGAAGCGCGGGATGATTCGCCACAGCCACAGGACGATCAGCAGCGCGGCGCCGGTGCACGCCGCCCAGGCGTTCTCCCAGAGCCAGGCGAAGAGGGTCGGCATCTGCAGGCGCGAGAGCAGGAGAACCTGCGGTTGCGGTGACGGGTCGTAGCGGCGCAGCAGCGACCAGTACAGCTCGGCATGGTCCTCCTCGCCGATGTGCCGGTTGCTCAACTGGCCGTCGAACGCGGCGGCGACGGTCACCTCGCCACGCCCGAGGTGAAAATGCAGCAACTGCTCGCCGCGCCCGCGCTGCCCGGCGCTCCACGCCGGCTGCCGCTCGCCGGCAGCCAGCAGATAGCCGCCGGCGGCCAGCTTCAGCGGCTGCGCCGCGCCGGGGACAAGGACATCGACGACAGCCGGCGCCTGGCGCGCCGGCTTGCGCGGCGATGAACGCGTTTACGCCCAGGCTGTCGAGCAG
>AATN01000124.1_pt1 | contig 20382 bp, 19 predicted proteins | sample 270648 | NCBI WGS metagenome assembly AATN01 (sample SAMN02954269, study PRJNA17659) | bioreactor sludge metagenome | biome: terrestrial; feature: bioreactor; material: sludge; isolation source: Enhanced Biological Phosphorus Removal (EBPR) bioreactor sludge | place: Australia: Brisbane, Queensland
CAGTTGCCCGTCAATCCAGTTGCGCGTCGCCAGCGACAGTCGGCCGTGCAGGCAAATCACGCGGATATCGAGCGCCTCGACGGTTTTTCCTCGGCGGCCCAGGCCGCGAGCGCCAGGGCCAAGCGCTGGCAATGCACTACATTGACCACCTGAACACATCCGACGGAAAAGCGGCGTTCATCTGGCAGGCATACAGCGTTGAGCCGGTGAAGATGATCCACGGCAGCCACCAGGGACAATATCTGCTGCCGCTGCCCTAGCGCGGGGGCATCCGCAGCTTCTTGACGATGGATACATCCGGCAACCCGCCGTTTACCCTGCGCGCCTGCCATCTCCGCAACCCCTCCGGCAAACGCCAGGTGTTCCTGCTCGAAACCTTCCGGCGAGGAGATCTTCTGAATGACGGGCGGCGTCGAATCCGAGAACCAGCCTCCGGAGATCCGTGTCTCTGCGCTCTCCAGGGCATCGCGCGACTTGACCCCGGCGAGGTAGGCGCGAAAGAGAGCAAAAGCGATCACTGGCGAGAGCGTCGCCGAACTCAGAATGAGGCGGCTGCGCCAGAAACCCGCGGCTTCCACGAGACGGCCAATCGCCAGAAGATCCCTCGGCGAATACATGTCGACCTCGTCGATGATCAGGTCCGAGGAGGCCATGCGCAGCAAATGGGTCAGGTAGCTGCCGCGCCGTCCGTCGGCGAGTTTCATCACCGTATCGAGCGTCGCTGCGAGCACCGGCGTGGAGATCATCCGCGCTTCGCGATCCTTGAAGCAGCGCAGTGTGCGCATGCGCTCGCCCAGATCCGGTGATGAACCGCCGCCGACGAGATCGATTGACTCGTCGTCGCACTCCGGGCGGTCTTGCTGCGTCTGTTTCCATGCAGTCGCTTTCGCCCCAAGGAATTGCCGACAACAACCGACCGCCTCCAAACCCCCGCCAATACAGGGGGTGGTCTCGCGCACGCTCGCGGGACCACCAGATAGAAACGGAGAACAGAGAGGCCGTGAAGGACCAGAGACGCGGGGACGGGAGGAGTAGCGCTCGCCAGGCAAATCCGCGAAGCCCCGCCAGAACTGGCATTGCGGGCAGATACGAAAAAGCCCGGAGCGAGTCCGGGCTTTAGGATCTGGTGGCCAAGCGCGGAATCGAACCACGGACACGCGGATTTTCAGTCCGCTGCTCTACCAACTGAGCTACTTGGCCAATCAACCCAGAATTATATCCAATGCCTTCCGTGCCGTCAAAAAAAGTGCGTCCGCATCAGCAAAGCGGTGGCGACAGCGTCGCCGACTTCGCCAGTATCTCGTAGTCAAGTGGCTGGCACATGTCTTTCCAGACAATTGCGGTAACGCTCATCGACCCGGCGGGCGAACCACTCGGTGGTCAGCCGGCGCGAGATTTTCGGACTTTTCAGGTCAATCCGGGGTAGCAACTCGCGCGGACGTTTTCCGGCGCCGGCGGCGTCGGCGAGTGCGTATAGCCGTTGGTAGAGCGGCGTCTGCTCGAAAGCGAACGACTTCTCGAGTTTGAGATCGCGCAGGATCTCGGCCTCGCTCAGGTTGAGCCGTGCCCGCAAGGACTGGATGGCGCGTTGTGTGTCGCTGGCTTCCGCCGCCGGAGAACCGTCGCTGTAACGCAGGAGATCGCCATCGAGCGCCAGGGGATAGCCGCTGAGGCGCGCGACCGCCGATTGGAAGGCGGCATTCCGGCTGCTGTAGCGGCCGGCATTGAAGTCGGCGAAGCGGTAAAGCATCTGACTGTACGCGGCCGGGTAGTCGAGCAGCATCGCGACGCCGAAATAGACGCCGCCGCGACGGGTGAAGACCTGGTCACGGATGCTGTCCTGGCGCACGTAGGGGTAAGCGCGGTTGCGTACCTGCTCCTCGGCGAAGCTGACGCTGACCTGCATCGGCCCACCGGTGCGGACCGGGTTGTAGCCTCCGAGGAGCATCCGACCCGCCGGCAGTTCCGAGATCATCTCCTCGTAGAGCGCGTTCATCTGCTTTTCGGTGCGCAAGGCATCTATCCTCGCGCGGTAGGTACGGCCGTCCGGCGAGGATTTGAGTAACGCCAGATCGAGAACGACTTTCGGGATGGCATACCTTTCGCGTCGCCGTTCGATTTCCTGCCAGACGATGTGTGCCAGGCCGGGCACTGGCGGGTCAGCCTGGAAGCTCGATTCCTGCGCGATGATGGCGATGGTTGCGCAGAGGTTCTCGGCCAGCACCGGAATCCGCAGAGAGGCAAACGCTGTCAGGATGTCCACCGCCCAAGCGCGGCGATCGCTGATGCCCATCGGCAGCAGGCGGTCGAGCGCCAACCGGGCTTCGGTCGCGCTCGGGTAGGGCGTGGGCGCCGGTTGCGGCAGTGGTGCCGGCGAGCCGAGGGTCGGCGGCGTCGGGGGGATCGGCGACGCCTCGCGTAGCGGAGCCGGCGGGCTCGCCGACGAGTCTGCTGGCAAAGTGGCGCGGGCGCGCGGCGAGGCTCGCGATTCGTAGCTACCGTCGGTGGCACAACCGGCGACGGCAGCTACGCAAAGAAGGACGGAAAGGCGCCACGCGGGTGAGGCCGGGGCGGGCCGCCAATTGGTCTGAGCGTGAGAAGATGAGTTGTCCGTGGCAAGCGGCGCGAAGGCCGTCGAGGGTCGCTGCCGGTGAGTGCGGTTCATGATCGCGGGCATCACTCGCCCATTACCCTGCCCTCGCGGCGCGGGTCGGCGCCACCGACATAGCTGCCATGGTCCTTGCGGATGGCCTGCACGCCGCTGGTCATGCCGACTTCCTTCACTTCATGGCCGGCCGCCCTGAGCGCTTCGACGAAGGCTGGCGGGAAGCGCTTCTCCTCGATGAGTGTCGGGCCATTCAGCGAGCCGAAGTTGGGCAGATCGATCGCCTGCTGCGGTGCGAGCCCCCAGTTCAGGGTGGCGTAGAGCAGCTTGGCGGTGTAGTGGATGATCAGCGCACCGCCCGGCGAGCCACCGCTCATCACCAGTTCGCCGGTATCGTCGTCGAAGACCAGCGTCGGGCTCATCGACGAGCGCGGCCGCTTGCCGGGTTGGACGCGATTGGCCACCGGTGCGCCGCTGGCGTCGGTCGGCGTGAATGAGAAATCGGTAAGTTCGTTGTTGAGCAGGAAGCCTCTGACCATCTGGCGGGCACCGAAGGCGTCCTCGATCGTGCTGGTCATCGCCAGTGCATTGCCATAGGCGTCGACGATGCTGATGTGCGAGGTGCCGTACTCGGTTTGCTCGGGCATCGGCGCGTGCGAAGTCCCTTCCGGCGACGGCGAACCGGGTCGGGCGACCTGCATGCTCATCGGCCCGATCAGTCGCGCCCGGGCCGCCAGATAGTCCGGGCGGACCAGCGACAACCAATCGCCCGCCGGGGCCGAAACGAAGTCCGGGTCGGCGACATACTGTGCGCGGTCGGCGAAGGCCAGGCGCGAGGCTTCGCTGTAGAAGTGCATCCAGCGCGGGTCTTCAAAGGGCAGGAACGGCGCCTCGGTATGGTTGAGAATCCCCAGGATCTGGGCGATCGCGATTGCCCCCGAACTCGGTGGCGGAAATCCGCAGATGCGGTAAGTCCGCGCCGGCTCGGCCGTCCTCGATGCATAGCGGGTGCACAGCGGGATACGCTCCCTCGGCGAATACGTCGCCAGGTCGGTCATGCTCAGTTTGCCGGGGTTGTGCGGGTGCTTTGCGACCTTGTCCACGATCGCCTGCGCAATTTCGCCCTGGTACAGGGCGGGCGAGCCTTCCACGGCAATCCGGCGCAGGACGGCTGCCAGCGCCGGATTGCGCAGCAGGGTCCCCGTAGCGAGAGCGCGACCGTCGGGGTCATAGAAGTAGGCGGCGGCGCCCGAGTCCTTGCGCAGATGCGGGTCGCTCTCGAGCAGGGCGTGCAGGCGGGCGCCCAGCGGGAAACCGCTGTCCGCCAGACGAATCGCCGGCTCGAAGAGGCTCGCCCAGGGCAGTCTGCCGTATCTGGCATGCGCGATTTCGAGCATGCGAACGACCCCCGGTACGCCAACCGCGCGACCGCCCACGAGCGCATTGTGAAAGTCCATCGGTTTGCCGTCTGGCCGCATGAACAGCGTCTCGCCGGCAGCGGCCGGCGCCGTTTCGCGGCCGTCGAAGGCGACCGTTTCGCGCCCGTCGTGGTAGAGCAGGAAGGCCCCCCCACCGATGCCGCTGGACTGCGGTTCGACGAGGGTCAGCACCATCTGCGCGGCGATCGCCGCGTCGATCGCCGACCCGCCAGCTACCAGCACTTGCTGGCCAGCTTCGCTGGCCAGCGGATGCGCGGTCGCGACGGCAAAGCGCCGGCCGTGCCAGCCCGGCTGCGTGCTGAGGCCCGAGGGGCCTTCCGGCTGGTGAAGAGCGGTGCCGGCCGCCGCTGCCGGGGCGAGCGCAGGCGGCAGGTGGCCGCAGCCGATGGCCAGCAGAGCCGTGGTCAGAGCGAGGCAGACGAGTTTCATCGCAACAGTCCGGTAGGGAAGCTCTGCTTTGTCTCATTCGCGCGGCCTGGTCGTCAAGAGGCGAGACACGCAAGTGCCGACGGACCCGAGCAGGCGACCCGGATAGCGAAACACGGGCGGGACATGCAGCGAGGACGCGACCACACTTGTCTTTCACGATATATCAGGATATGCTTATATACATGCCAGACCATACTCAACGCCGCCGGTCACTCTGGCAGCCGCTGTTCGCCAGCATGGCTGCCGCCGTCTCGTTGACCGTCCAGGCGCAGGCCCTGCCGGTGATGATCGTGCAGCCGCATCCGGTCGAACTGACGCTGCCCGCTGACGCGCTCGTCGAAGCGGTCAATCAGGCGACGGTGGCGGCGCAGGTTGCCGGGCGTGTCGTCGAAGTGCATGTCGATGCCGGGCAAGCGGTACGCAAGGGCGATCTTCTGATGAAGATCGATGCTCGCGAAGCGAGCGAGGTGGCTGCCGGCGCCTCGGCGCAATACGTCAACGCGAGAGCCCACTACCAGCGAACGCTGAGCCTGCGTCAGCAGGGTTTCGTCAGTCAGGCGGCGGTCGACAAGGCGAAAGCCGATCTTGACGCGGCACAGGCGGCGCATGGGCAAGCGGCGGTGGGTGTCGGGCACGCGACGGTGCGCGCGCCGCTCACCGGAATCGTCGCCCAGCGGCTGACCGAAAAGGGGGAAATGGCGACTCCGGGCAAATCACTGCTGGTCATTCACGATCCGCAGGGTCTGCGTGTGACTGCCAGCATCCCGCAGTACCGAGTGCCACAGATGCACGCGGTGCGGCAGGCGCGGATCGAGTTTCCGGAACTCGGCAAGGTGGTCGATGCCACGAGCGTGACGGTACTGCCCACGGCTGACGCGGCCACGCACGTCTCACCGGTACGCGTCGGTCTGCCGCCCGGGTTTGCCGATATCGTCCCCGGCATGCATGCGCGTGTCCATTTCGTCGTTGGTCGCGCCAACAAGATGACCGTGCCGCAGACTGCCATCATGCGGCGCGGCGAGGTGGCCGCCGTGTATGTGCAGAATGAGCAGGAAGCGCTTTCCCTGCGCCAGTTGCGCCTCGGCGAGCCGGTAGGGACCGGTGAAGTCGAAGTGCTGGCTGGTTTGCGGGCCGGCGAGCGGGTCGTCCTCGATCCGGTGAAGGCCGCCGTCGCGCTGAAATCTACCAGTCCGCCGGGCAAGTAAGGTAATGGGGGTTTCCGGCCGTATCGCCCGCCTTTTCGCCAGCTCGCAGATGACGCCGCTACTGGCGCTGGTGGCCTTGCTGATGGGCGTCTTTGCGACGCTGGTAACGCCGCGCGAGGAAGAGCCGCAGATCGACGTGACCATGGCCGACGTGTTGATCCCCTTTCCCGGCGCGTCGGTGCGCGATGTTGAAAACCTCGTCGCGACGCCGGCCGAACAAGTGCTGTCGCGCATGTCGGGAATCGAACACGTCTATTCGGTGTCGCGGCCAGGCATGGCGATCGTGACCGTGCAGTTCGCCGTCGGCGTCAAGTACAACGACGCCGTGGTTCGCCTCTACGACACGGTGCATTCGCACCGCGACTGGCTGGCGCCGAATCTCGGCGTGCTCGAGCCGACGATCAAGCCGAAGGGCATCGACGACGTGCCGATCGTTTCCTTGACGTTCTGGACCAGTGATCCGAGGCGTTCGGCTTTCGATCTGCAGCAGGTGGCGCGCGCCGCCGCGATCGACCTCAAGCGTGTCAAGGGGACACGCGACGTGTCGACATTGGGCGGCCCCGATCACGTGCTGCGCGTCCTGATGGACAGCGAGCGGATGAACGCCTTCGCCGTCACGCCGCAGGATCTCGCCGCTGCCCTGCGCGTCGGCAACGCGCTGCAATCGTCGGGCAGCCTCGTCGCCGGCAACCACGAAGTGCTGGTACAGACCGGTACGTATCTCGAGTCGGCCGCCGACGTGAGGCAGCTCGTCGTCGCCGTGCGCGGTAGCGCCGACGAGCGCAAGCCGGTGTTCATGAGCGACGTCGCGCGCGTCGAGGATGGCCCGGACCAGCCCCGCCGCTATGTCTGGCTCGGCAACCGCGAGGGTGAGTTCCCGGCAGTGACGGTGCAGATTTCGAAGAAGCCCGGCGTCAACGCGGCCGACGTCGCCGATGCGCTGATCGCGCGTGTCGCCACGCTGAAGGGAACGCTGATCCCCGAGGGCGTCGAGGTGACGGTCACTCGCAACTACGGCCAGACGGCCACCGACAAGGCGCAGAAGCTGATCGGCAAGCTCGTCTTCGCCACCGCCTTCGTCGTCCTGCTGGTCTTCTTTGCCCTCGGCCGGCGCGAGGCGCTGATCGTCGGTGTGGCCGTCAGCCTGACCCTGGCGGCGACGCTGTTTGCCTCCTGGGCGTGGGGCTTCACCCTCAACCGTGTGTCGCTGTTCGCCCTGATCTTCTCCATCGGCATCCTCGTCGACGACGCCATCGTCGTCGTCGAGAACATTCATCGCTGGCAGGCGCTGCAGCCAGGTGCGCCGCTGCTCGAGATCATCCCGCTGGCCGTCGACGAAGTTGGCGGGCCGACGATCCTCGCCACCTTCACGGTGATCGCCGCGCTGCTGCCGATGGCCTTCGTCACCGGCCTGATGGGCCCGTACATGAGCCCGATCCCGATCAACTCGTCACTCGGCATGTTCATCTCGCTGGCCGTCGCCTTCGTCGTCACGCCGTGGCTGGCCGCGCGCCTGCTGGCCGCGGCGCCGCCGCATCGGGGCGTCGCCGACACGCCCGTGGCGGGCCGCCTCGAACGACTGTTCCGCCGCCTGCTGACGCCCTTTCTCGACGCACACACCGGCCAGCGTGCACGTCGCTGGCTGCTGCTGGTCATCGGGCTGCTGATCCTCGGCTCGCTGGCACTCGCCGGCCTGAAGCTGGTCGTCCTCAAGATGCTGCCTTTCGACAACAAGAGCGAATTCCAGATCGTTCTCGACATGCCTGCCGGCACGCCGCTCGAGGAAACCGCGCGCGTCTTGCGCGAGATCGGCGCCGAAGTCGTCAGGGTGCCGGAAGTCAGCGACTATCAGGCCTATGCCGGTACTGCCAGCCCCATCAATTTCAACGGCCTGGTCCGCCAGTACTATTTGCGTGCCGCACCGGAACTGGGCGACCTGCAGGTTAACCTCGTCGATCACCGGCAGCGCTCGCGGCAGAGTCACGAGATCGCCGTTTCCGTGCGCGCCGCCGTCGAAGCCATCGGCCGGCGGGCCGGCGGCAACGCCAAGGTCGTCGAAGTGCCGCCGGGACCGCCGGTGCTGTCGCCGATCGTCGCCGAGGTCTATGGGCCGGACTACCGGGGCCAGATCGCGGTGGCCAGAGAAGTGCGCAAGGTGCTGGAGGACACGCCCGATCTCGTGGGAGTCGACGATTCGGTGACCGCCGCAGGCAGCAAGACGGTGCTGCACGTTCTGCAGAACAAGGCGGCGCTGCTCGACGTCGCGCAGAGCGACATCGTCGAGGTCGTGCGCATGGGGCTGGCCGGCGAGGATGTGACACCGGTGCACAACAGCGAGTCGAAGTTCGAGATTCCGGTGCGGCTGACGCTACCGGCGGAACAGCAGAGTTCGCTCGAGGCGCTGCTCAAGCTGCGGGTGCGTTCGCGCGCGGGCCGCCTGGTGCCGGTTTCCGAACTCGTCGAGGTGCGCGAGCAGCCGCGCGAGACGGTCGTCTACCACAAGGACCTGCTACCGGTTGTCTACGTCGTCGCCGACATGGGCGGCAAGCTCGATTCCCCGCTCTACGGCATGTTTGCGGCGCGCGGCGACCTCGTCGGCCGTTCGCTCGATGGTCTCGACAAGGGCGCCGGCACGCTCGGCGAGTGGTTCATTCGCCAGCCGGCCGCTCCCGACGCGGCCTACAGCATCAAATGGGACGGTGAGTGGCAAATCACCTACGAGACCTTCCGCGATATGGGTATCGCCTACGGAGTCGGCCTGATCCTGATCTATCTGCTGGTCGTCGCCCACTTCAGGAGCTATCTCCTGCCACTGATCATCATGGCGCCGATACCGCTGACGATCATCGGCGTCATGCCGGGGCACGCGCTGCTCGGCAGTCAATACACGGCGACCTCGATGATCGGCATGATCGCGCTCGCCGGGATCATCGTCCGCAACTCGATCCTGCTCGTCGATTTCATTCGTCAGCAAATCGGGGAGGGAATGCCCCTGCGCGAAGCGATCATCCAGTCGGCCGCCGTGCGTGCCAAGCCGATCGCGCTGACCGGACTGGCGGCGATGCTCGGCGCACTGTTCATTCTCGACGACCCGATCTTCAACGGGCTGGCGATCAGCCTGATCTTCGGCATCTTCGTCTCCACCCTGCTGACGCTGGTCGTCATCCCGGTGCTCTACTACGCCGCTTTCAGAAAGGAGCCTCAGACATGACCACCGATCGCGCCGTGCGCATCATGGCGGGCAGTTTCATCCTCATCTCGCTGGTCCTCGGCGTCCCCGAGAGCCCGCTCTTCGTCTCGAAGTATTCCCTGTGGTTCACCGCCTTCGTCGGGGCGAACCTGTTGCAGAGCGGCTTCACCTGCTTCTGCCCGGCCGAGAGCGTTATGGTCAAGTTCGGGATGAAGCGGGGCGGGTAGAAGTCTGCCGCTGATGCTGCGAAGCGGCCAGCACGTCCGCCCTGGTGAAGGCGATGCAGCGACAGGATCGTGCGCCATCGCCAGATGAGCGAGCCTGTTTGGGCGAGCTGTCAGTCGCCGACACAGGCCGCATGATTCTCATCGGTTTCCCGCTGTCGCTCTTCCACTGCGGCGCCGCGAATCACTCGTTGCCATTCTGCTTCTGGATCGCCGCCTTGAGGCTTTCCTCACCGATGTCCGGGCAGACTTTCTCGATGAACGCCAGCGCGTAGCTGCGTAGATAGGTTCCCCGGCGCACGGCCAGGCGGGTCGTACTTTCCGGGAACAGATGTGGCACCGCAATCAGCGTCAAGTTGCGGTCCTTGCAAGCATCGTAGGCCATCGAGGCAACAATGCCGACACCGAGTTCGAGCTCGACGTAGGTCTTGATCACATCGGCATCAATTGCCGAGAGCACGATATCCGGTACGACGCCAGCGTCGGCGAAAGCCTTGTCAATGTGCGTGCGGCCGGTGAAACCTTCATGATAGGTGATGATCGGGTATTCGCCGATGACCTCCAGTGTCAGCTTGTCCACCTGCAGCAACGGGTGGCCGTGCGGAACGATCAGGGCATGGTGCCAGCGATAGAACGGAAACGTCTCCAGTTCGGGGACCTGGTCCAGCCGCTCGGTCGCGATGCCGACATCGGCCTCGCCGGAGACGAGCTTTTCGGCAATCTCGACCGGGCTGCCCTGGTGCAGCGCGAGGTGCACGCGCGGGTAATCGGTCTTGAACCACTTGATGATCTGGGGCAGCGCGTAGCGCGCCTGCGTGTGCGTCGTGGCGACGACGAAATGGCCGGTTTCCCGACTGGCGAACTGGTCGGCGATCCGGCGCAGGTTCTGGGTGCCGAGGAGAATGCGGTCGACCACCTCGGCCAGTTCCTTGCCAGGCTCGGTCAATCCCAGCAGACGCTTGCCGCGACGCACGAAGATCTCGATCCCGAGTTCGTCTTCGAGGTCCTTGATGTGTTTGCTGACTCCTGGCTGCGAGGTGTAGAGCGCGCTCGCCACGGCGGTCAGGTTGAAGTCCTGGCGCAGCGTCTCGCGGATGATGCGTAGCTGTTGAAAGTTCATGCTCTTGCCTCAAGCGGCCAGAGCATCCGTTGGAAAGACGCGGATATGGCGCGGACGCAGCGACACCCTGTCTCCCTCCGACAGACCCAAGAGGCGGAAGGCGTCGCGCCCGAGGCTCACTTCGATCAGCTTGCCGTCGCCGTGCGCGAGTTCGATCTGGGCGCTGGGTCCGACGGAGACGACGCGGACGATGCGCGCCGCCAGAGCGCCCTGTTCGTCCCATCCCGGCACCAGATCGAACTCGTGCGGCCGCACGAAAGCCACTGCCTTGCCGTCGCTGCCTTCGCTCGCGCCCAGGGCCAGCGCGTCGTTGCCGACGTGCAGGTGGCCATCCTCGACCCGTCCGTGGAACAGATTGACGGAACCGAGGAAATTGGCGACAAAGGGCGTTGCCGGATGGTCGTACACCGATTCCGGCGTACCGATCTGCTCGACCTTGCCTTTGTTGATCACCACCACCCGGTCGGATACCTCGAGCGCCTCTTCCTGGTCGTGCGTGACGAAGACGCTGGTGACGTGGATTTCGTCGTGCAACTGCCGCAGCCAGCGGCGCAACTCCTTGCGCACCTTGGCATCGAGGGCGCCAAAGGGCTCGTCGAGCAGCAGCACCTTCGGTTCCACCGCCAACGCGCGTGCCAGAGCGATTCGCTGGCGCTGACCGCCGGAAAGCTGCGACGGATAGCGGTCGGCCAGCCAGTCGAGCTGCACCAGCTCGAGCAGGCGTTTGACCCGACGTTTGATCTCGGCTTCGGCGAGGCGCTGTCGGCGCGGCTTGACGCGCAGACCGAAAGCAACATTGTCGGCGATGCTCATGTGGCGAAACAGCGCGTAATGCTGAAAAACGAAACCGACGTGGCGCTCGCGGACGTGACGGGCCGAAGCGTCGTCGCCATCGAGCACGATCTGACCGCTATCGGCAAAGTCGAGGCCGGCGATGATGCGCAGCAGGGTCGTCTTGCCGCAGCCAGAGGGACCGAGGAGAGCGACAAGTTCGCCCGAGGGCACGTCGATGGAGACATCGTCGAGCGCCTTGAAGGCGCCGAACTGCTTGCTGATGTTACGGATGGCAATACTCATCACTCACTCTCCGGAGGGTTCGATAATTTCCTGCAACTGCCGACGCGTCTGCCGCTCGACCAGGGTCTTCAGCGCCAGCGTGACAATGGCCAGCAAGGCCAGCAGCGACGCCACGGCAAAAGCGGCTGCGTAGTTGTATTCGTTGTAGAGGATTTCCACATAGAGCGGCATGGTGTTGGTCTGCCCACGAATGTGCCCGGAGACCACCGATACCGCCCCGAACTCGCCCATCGCACGCGCGTTGCAGAGGATGACGCCGTACAGCAGCCCCCACTTGATGTTGGGCAGCGTGGTGTACCAGAACACCTGCCAACCGGACGCTCCGAGAACGACGGCGGCCTCTTCCTCTTCGCTGCCCTGTGCCTCCATGAGAGGGATCAGCTCGCGGGCGACGAACGGGAACGTGACGAAGATGGTCGCCAGTACGATGCCGGGCACCGCGAAAATGATCCGGATGTCGTGCTCCTGTAACCAGGGGCCGAACCAGCCCTGGGCGCCAAACAGCAGGACGTAGATCAGACCCGAAATGACCGGCGACACCGAAAAGGGTAGATCGATGAACGTGATCAACAGGCCCTTGCCTGGGAACTCGAACTTGGCGATCGACCAGGCGGCAGCGACACCGAACACCAGATTGAGCGGAACGGCGATTGCAGCCGTGATCAAGGTCAGCTTGATGGCATCCCAGGCATCGTCATTGACCAGGGCCGCCACGTAGGCAGCCCAGCCCTTGCGCAGGCCTTCGGCGAAGACCGTGCCCAGCGGCAGCAGCAGGAAGACGGCAAAAAAAGTCAGGGCGATGCTGATCAGCACCACTCTTACCCAGGCAGGCTCGCGGGTGCTTGCCGTTTCGGCATGCTCCAGGCTGCCCGCGTGCAGTGCAATAGTCGCGCTCATGTCAGGCTCCCTTGGCATGACGGTTCTGCATCCAGCCCTGCAAGCCGTTGATGATCAGCAGGAGGACGAAGGAAAAGACCAGCATCACCGAAGCCACGGCGGTGGCACCGGCGTAGTCGTACTGTTCCAGCTTGGTGATGATCAGCAGCGGCGTGATTTCCGACACCATCGGCACGTTGCCGGCGATGAAGATCACCGAGCCGTACTCGCCGACGGCGCGGGCAAAGGCCATGGCGAAGCCGGTCAGCAGAGCCGGCGCGATGTGCGGCAGGATGATGCGCAGGAAGGTCTGCCAGCGCGAGGCGCCAAGCCCAGCCGCGGCCTCCTCGACTTCCTTTTCGAGATCGCCGAGGACCGGCTGTACGGTGCGCACGACAAAAGGTAGGCCGATGAAGACCAGCGCCAGGAGAACGCCGTTCGGCGTATACGCGATCTCGATGCCCCAGGGCTCGAGCAACTTGCCGACCGGACCGTTCTCCGAATAGATCGTGGCCAGTGCAATTCCGGCAACTGCTGTCGGCAAGGCGAACGGGAGATCGACCAAGGAATCGATCAGGCCCTTGCCGGGGAAACGGTAGCGGACCAGCACCCACGCGAAAATCAGGCCGAAAACCACATTGATCGCAGCGGCGAGCAGTGAGGCGCCGAAACTGAGCTGATAGGAAGCCACGACCCGCGGACTGCTGACCGCGGCCCAGAAAGCCTCCCAGCCCATCGTCAGGGTCTTGGTCCCCACTGCGGCGAGGGGAATGAGCACGATGAGGGTCAGATAGACCAGGGTGTAGCCCATCGCCAGGCCGAACCCGGGTAAAGGGCTGAAGCGCTTTACGTTGGCCATACATACCTCCCGAAAGAAAAAGCTTGTTTCATTACCGATCCTGCTGCAACGCAGCATTCAATGTGCGGAGTCTAGTGCCGTCAGCTTATGAATAGAAATACTTAATTGCGAAAACTTAATTCAGTATAGGTATAAAGAAAAAGCGGATGGCCGAGGCCACCCGCTTCCCTTTGCGACCAGGAAGGTTCAGCGCTTGCCGCCGGGAACGTAGATCTGGTCGAAGACACCGCCGTCAGAGAAATGGATCTTCTGGGCGTTCCGCCAGCCACCGAACACCTTGTCAACCGTAATCAGCTTCGTCTTGACGAACTGTTTGGCATACTTTGCGGCGACTTGGGCGTCCGTCGGGCGATAAAAGTGCTTGGCCGCCAAGTTCTGTCCCTCGGGCGAATACAAGTATTCGAGGTAGGCTTGAGCCAGCTTGCGCGTACCACGCTTGTCGACCACCTTGTCGACTACCGCCACCGGCGGCTCGGCGAGGATCGACAGTGACGGCGTGACGATTTCAAGCTTGTCCGCACCGGCCTCCTTGAGCGACAGATACGCTTCGTTCTCCCAAGCGAGAAGCACGTCGCCGATACCGCGTTCAACAAAGGTCGTCGTCGAACCACGCGCTCCGGAGTCGAGGACCTTCACATTGCGATAGACTTGGCCGACGAACTCCTTGGCCTTCTCGGCACTGCCGCCCGGTTGTTCAAGCGCATAGGCCCACGCGGCCAGGTAGTTCCAGCGAGCGCCACCGGACGTTTTCGGATTCGGCGTGATGATCGACACGCCTGGCTTCACGAGATCGCTCCAGTCCTTGATGCCCTTGGGGTTACCCTTGCGCACAAGGAAGACGATGGTCGAGGTGTAAGGTGAGGAATTGTACGGCAGACGCTTTTGCCAGTCGGCCGGAATCAGCCCGGCGTCGGCGATGGCGTCGATGTCGTAAGCCAGCGCCAGCGTCACCACATCGGCCGGCAGGCCTTCAATCACGGCGCGCGCTTGTTTGCCTGAGCCGCCGTGCGATTGGTTGATGGTGACGTTGTCGCCGGCCTTGGCCTTCCAGTATTTCCCAAAGGCGGCATTGAACTCCTGATAGAGTTCCCGCGTCGGGTCGTACGAGACGTTCAGGAGGGAGATGTCGGCAGCGGCAGCGTTGCCGACCAGCAGTGCGCTGGCCAACAAACCGGCAAGCAGGCGTTTCAGCTTCATGAGGACTCCGTTCGATGTAGGGGCGGAACCAAGTCTAGGAACGGGGTGCCCGACAGCCAACGAATCTTTGCTTATTAGCTTATTCAGCGATGCGCGGAAGCTCTTGCCGCGACATCAGTCCTTGCCGTCATCCGCGTCCAGTTCTCCCTTGAGAACCGTATAGCCGTGGGTCTGGAGAACACGCATGGCCTTTTCGAGCTTCTTGACCTGCCTCCGGGCCGTAACAAGATCTCGGGACTGTGAGCCGTAGGCGTCGACATCCAGCTCGTAGCCCTGACACCGCAACCACTCGATGATCGTTGCCAGGCCCTTTCGTCCGATCCCCTCGGCCCGCTCGAGGCGCCGATGACCGAGGCCGGCGACCTCGCCGGGAGTGAAGTCGGGACGATCAAAGACCTTCCTCAGCGCATTCCGTTGCATCGTCGGCAATTGCCAGTATGCCGGCACCTCACAGGCTGGCGGATCGCCCGCGCCTGATCCGGCGCTGGTCGTGTCTGGTATTGCGTGATGCGACATCCGTTTGACCCTCACTGCACCCCCGGATGTGCTTTCCTCGCCTAGGTCCGAGCGCTGCTTGCGACGAGGGACGGCAACAAGGCCCGGGGAACCTGGCGTGTCATCACGGCACCCCAGGAGATCCGGCGAGCAAAGAAACCCCGAGATTATGCAGAGGGCAACGACAAGCCAAGTAAGAATTTCTTATAACCATATTTGCCAAGAGGCGATCTCTGACCACAGTGAGCACTCCTCCCCAGAGTCCGCCGCAAGTCCGCGAAATCGCTATTTGCTTATGGGAAATAAATCGTTTTCGACGCTCTCGGCTGTCGGCATCATCCGCGTCTTCCAAGCCCATTTCGGCAGGCTTTGCAAATGTGGGAGAAGATCATGAGCGACAAGGTGACATGGCGAATCAGTTGAGCGCTCTCTTCGCAGTGAGCCTGACCCTGGCTTTCGGCGGTGGTTTGGCGCAAGCCAGAGACGCCGCCGATGCCGCCTCCCGCCTCCCCGAAAAGCCACCCTCGGCAACGTCGACTGGTCAGCGGTTCACGCCCAACACGATGATGGACCCGATTACACCAGAGGCACGACGAAAGGTTCTTGAGAATTCGCTGGCACGGTCAGCGCGTTCGCTCCGTGAGCTGATCAACCTGATGACCTACAAGGTCGAAGCCCAGCCGGGCCTCTCCTGGGATGAGGTCATCACCTCAATGAAGCTGCGAGCAAACAAGATCAACTTGAAGTTCATTGGCGCCCATCTGGTCCACAAGGAAATCGAGGCGATCACCGGCAAGCCAACGCCAAGGGTCGAGATCTACCATTTCTGTGACGCGCTGCTCGCCCGGGAACTCCTCGATTACAGCCTCGAGTTCGCGATTCTTCTACCCTGCCGTATTGCTGTAGTCGAAGACGCTCAGCAGAAGATCTGGCTGACCATGCTCGATTGGGACGTGAGTTGGACCGATGCCGCGCCGAATCGCAACAAGCTGCCGGACAGCCTCTACCAGGCCGCTTCCAGGTTGCGCAAGGGCCTGGAAGAAATCATCCAGGCCGGCGCCAACGGTGCCCTGTGAGGGAGATGTGATGAGCAATAGACGCGAGTTCCTGGCGCTTGCCGGCGCCGCGCTGCTCGCGCGCTTTTTGGGCAATCCCGGAGGGGCCTGGGCCAGCGAGCGCAACGTCAATGCTTTCAACGCCCGCAGCCCGGAGTCGGTGTATGCCGCTCTCGGATTGTCGGCGCCAGTGGACAGCGCGGAGATCGTCATCCAGGTCCCCGATGTCGCCGAAAACGGGGCTCAGGTACCGGTCGAAGTGAGCGTTCGTCTGCCTCGGGTTCAGCGAATTCTACTGATCGGCGAACGCAACCTGTTTCCGCTGCTGGCCGACATCCGCCTCAGTGAGCGCAGCCAACCGTGGCTCGAAGCCAAAGTGAAACTCGCCGAAAGCTCCCGTATCCGGGTCATTGCCCAGGCCGACGGCCGCCTTTTCACCGCTGCGCGCTCGGTAAGGGTAATCGTCGGCGGCTGCCTGCCTGGTTAACAGAGGGTTCGATGATCAACTACGCCATCCGCCTGCGGGCAACCGTCGACGAGCAGGGAGCCCTGATCAAGGCGTTGCTCACACACCCAATGGAAAACGGCTTCAGGAGAAATGCCGCCGGCGAGATCGCTGCCGCCCACTACATCACCGAAATCACGCTACGCATCAACGACGAACCGGTGACCACTCTGCTCACCGGTTCCGGCATTTCCGCCAACCCGCTGTTCGGTTGGCGGATCGACGGGGTCCAGCGCGGCGATACGGTGACCATCGTCTGGCGCGACAACCTCGGCAACATACAAGCCAAAGATACGAGCGCCCAATGATTCTCGTCACCGCAAACATCGTTTGTCGTTCTTCAATCAAGGAGTCGCTATGCAGAAACTTTCTCTTGCCCTCGTCGGCACTCTAACCGCGCTGGCCGCGCTGGCTGAGCCCAACTTGGCCGCTGCCCCGGCACCCGCTCTCACGCCATATTTCGCGGCCAACTGCGCCAACTGCCATGGCACCGACGGGAAGGCCGCCAGCGCCATTCCACCCTTGGCCGGGCGTGACAGAGCCTATCTGGAGCAAAGCATGCAAGCCTTCAAGACCGGTGCCCGCCCGGCCACGATCATGCACCAACTCGCCAAGGGCTATACCGACGAGGAAATCGCCGTACTTGCTGAATACTTTGCCAAACAGAAATGAGGAGCCCTAACATGTCCCGCTTCAACCCTGATCGTCGTCGCCTGCTGCATGCATTGGGCGCCTCCGCGGCGCTTGCTGGCGCTGCCGGCATTCCCGGCAGCAGCTTCGCTGCCGCTGCCGCTGCCGGCAAGCCAGGCAAGAAGCTCGGGCGCGTCGTCGTCATTGGCGCCGGCTTCGGCGGTGCCACCGCCGCCAAGTACCTGCGCAAATGGAGCAATGGTGCCATCGAGGTGACGCTGATCGAGCGCAACAAGCAATTCATTTCTTGCCCCGCGTCCAACGAAGTCCTGGGCGGCAACCGCGCCTACGATTCCCTGGTACACAGTTACGATGGCCTCCGGAAGAACTGGGGGATCAGGCTGGTGCACGCCTCGGTCACCGGCATCGACGCCGACAGGCGCCGCGTCAGGACTGATAGTGCGGGGGACTTCGAATACGACCGTCTTGTCCTCTCGCCCGGCTTTGACTTCATCTACAGTGGCATTGAGGGCTACGACGCCAAGGCCCAGGAAACGATCCTGCACGCCTGGAAAGCGGGTCCGCAGACGCTGGCTCTACGCAAGCAGCTCGAAGACCTGCCCGACGGGGGCACTTACGTACTCTCCGTTCCGAAAGCGCCCTATCGCTGCCCGCCAGGCCCCTACGAGCGCGCCAGCCAGATCGCCTGGTACTTCAAGACGCACAAGCCACGCTCCAAGGTGATCGTTCTCGACGCCAACGACAAGGTGATCTCCAAAGAGAAGCTCTTCCTCGGCGTTTGGGAAAGCGACTACAAAGGCATTCTCGAGTACCGGCCTGGCTGGAACGTGGTCGCCGTCGATGCCGTAACGAACATCGTCACCAGCGAGCTGGGCGACAAGGAACGAGGCGAGGTCCTCAACCTGCTGCCGCCGCAGCGCGCTGCCGATATCGCCCGGGTCGCCGGCGTGGTCAATGTCAACGACCGCTGGGCCGACGTCGACTGGATCAGCCTCGAATCGACCGCCGTCAAGAACATCCACATTCTCGGGGACGCACTCCAGGCCGCGCCCTTGATGCCCAAGTCGGGGCATATGGCCAACCAGCACGGCAAGGCGGCCGCCGCCGCGATCGTCGAAATTCTCTCCGGTCGCGAGCCCCAGCCCACCCTCATGGCCAACACCTGCTACTCGTTGGTGGACGACAAGCGGGCCATCCACGTGGATTCGGTGCACCGATACAACCCGGAAAAGAAGGTACCACTGGTGGTGGAGGGTTCTGGCGGCGTTTCGAAGGAGGCATCGGTCGAGGAAGGCCTATACACGCGGGCCTGGGCGACAAGCATATGGAAGGACAGCCTGTCCTGATCGAAAAGCCCATGGAGACCATCCTGATCGTCCCAGGCCTGCGCAACAGTGGGCCAACTCATTGGCAGACCTGGTTCGAGAACACGCTCACCGATACCCAGCGGGTTGATCAAGCCGACTGGAACCGCCCCAGTCTTTCCGAATGGGCGGCACGCGTGCGGGAGGCCATCCACGCCGAGAGCGATCCGGTGTGGATTGTTGCTCACAGCTTTGGTTGCCTCGCTGCCGTCAGCGCAGGCTTTACCTGTGCGAGCCGCGTCCGAGCTGCCCTGCTCGTGGCACCTGCCGACCCTGATCGGTTTGAGGACACGGCTGTGCTCCCCGAAGAGCGACTCGGCTTTCCCAGTCTGGTCGTGGCCAGCAATAACGATCCGTGGGTAAGGAGCAGCGTTGCCAGATACTGGTCAGACGTCTGGGGTAGCGGTTACCGGAATATCGGTGACGCGGGCCACATCAACGTTGACTCGGGTTACGGCCAATGGCCGGAGGGTCTCGGATTCTTCCATGAACTCCGCCAGGAGGTGCTGGCTATCAAGGTTTGAGTGCTCCAGGCGCAGAAGCTTATTCGCTGGTGATGCATATCCTTCACAGGTTTTCGTTGTTGTCCGGATCACCTGAGCCGGATTACCTTTTGTTGTTACGAATGGATTCTCGGCGCTGCTCCTCCCAAAGTCCGACGAGCAAGCCCTTTACCTGAAGCCTCTTCAAGGAATATCGATGTCCCGACTCCTTACACGCATCGCCGTCTCCGCTTTGTCTCTTCTTGCTGCGGTCGCCACTGCCGGTGCCGCAGAGCAGCCGAGGGAAATTCGTGTTGACTACGCCTACTATTCGCCACCGAGTCTGGTCCTCAAGCGCTTTGGCTGGCTCGAGCAGGAGTTCAAGGCCGACAACATTCCCGTCAAGTGGGTACTCAGCCAAGGCAGCAACCGGGCGCTCGAATTCCTGAACAGCGGCAGCATAGATTTTGGTTCCACGGCCGGCCTGGCCGCCGTGCTGAGCAGAGCGAACGGTAACCCGATCAAGGGCGTGTACATCTACTCACGGCCGGAATGGACGGCGCTGGTCGTGCCCAAGGATTCGCCGATCAAATCGGTCAAGGATCTCAAGGGCAGGAAGGTCGCCGCTACCAAGGGTACCGATCCCTACCTGTTCCTGCTGCGCAGCCTGCACCAGGAGGGGCTGAAGAAGACCGACATCGAACATGCCAGCCTCCAACATGCCGACGGTCGGACGGCCCTCGAACAGGGCAAGGTCGATGCCTGGGCCGGCCTCGACCCACTGATGGCGGCCAGCGAGATTGACGCCGGCTCGAGGTTGATCTACCGCAACGTATCCTTCAACACCTACGGCTTCCTCAACACCACCGAGTCGTTCAGCAGACAGTATCCGGAACACGTCAAGCGCGTCATCGCCTCTTACGAGAAGGCTCGCAAGTGGATACTGGCCAACCCCGAGGAGACGGCCAAAATCGTCGCCGAGGAAGCAAAGCTGTCATTGCCGGTCGCCAAGCTCCAATTGACGCGTAACGAGTTCAGCAACCCGGTACCCGGTGCCGAGCACATCAGGGCGCTAAAGGCTGCTGCGCCAATCCTGATCGAGGAAGAACTGGTCAAAAGGGGAACCGACGTCAACAAGGTGATTGGCGATCTCGTCGATCCCACCTGGGCCAAGGCCATTGTGCGCTGAGGAGACCGGGCAATGACTGAAGTCAGCATTCCGGCTTCGGCGGCGATTGCCGCCACCAGCCGCTACGATGTCAGGGGACTGATCCGCCGCACTCACGGCCTCCTGGTTCCCGGCATTCTCGTCATTATCTGGGAAGCGGTCGTGCGCGCCGGTTGGGTCAGCGCGCACCTCCTGCCGCCGCCAAGCGAACTGGTCACGACATTGGCAGATCTCGCCGGCAACGGGACGCTAATCGGCCATATCGGCGTCAGTAGTCTGCGCGTCCTCATCGGCTTCTGCATCGGCGCCGGGCTTGCCGTCGCGGTCGGTGCCGCGGTCGGACTGTCGCGGCGGACGGAGGCGTTGCTCGACCCGACCTTCCAGGCGCTGCGCGCCATTCCATCGCTGGCCTGGGTACCGCTTTTGCTCCTCTGGTTGGGA
>AATN01000126.1_pt1 | contig 19615 bp, 18 predicted proteins | sample 270648 | NCBI WGS metagenome assembly AATN01 (sample SAMN02954269, study PRJNA17659) | bioreactor sludge metagenome | biome: terrestrial; feature: bioreactor; material: sludge; isolation source: Enhanced Biological Phosphorus Removal (EBPR) bioreactor sludge | place: Australia: Brisbane, Queensland
AGAACTCGTGTTCGATAATACAAAGCAATGTTCATTCCACGTGCGGTTGAAAACTATGCGGAATATACTGCGTGAAACGTTGATTTTTCATCGAAATTTAATTGACTTACAAGGGAATGAAAAAAGCTAACATTCTATACAATGGGTTGTGTTGAGATTGTTTAGAACACGCATCAGGCAAAGAATAATACAGTCACATCTTTACGCTCCCTAATTTTTTTGAGGTGAAAGTATAATGGCATTGAATAATCAAGATAATAGACAGAGCAGAAGAGAGCGTATCCAAGGCATTCGTGAGGCAATGAATGGAGCGATGGGAGTGGAGATGGGAAAACTTCCTCCACAAGCCGTTGATTTGGAAGAAGCCGTGATTGGAGCCATGATGCTGGAGCAAACAGCAGTGAATACCGTAATTGATATTTTAAAGCCATCGAGTTTTTATAAAGAAAACCACTCAAAGATTTATGAGGCCATCATTGCTCTTTTTCAAAAGGGCGAGCCGATAGATATTCTCACCGTCACTCATGCGCTGCGCAAGCAAGGCGATCTTGAAATTATTGGCGGTCCATTGTATATCTCACAATTGACCAATCGTGTAGCATCAACGGCTAATATTGAAACACATGCCAGGATTATCGCCCAAAAGTTCATTCAGCGCGAACTTATCCGTATCTCCAATGAAGTGATTAAAGATGCTTATGATGAAACAAGCGATGTGTTTGACCTTTTGGATAAAGCCGAAAGCAATCTTTTCCAAGTAGCTGAAGGAAATATTCGCAAGAACTATGATAAGATGAGTATTCTCATCAAAACGGCACTTGACCAAATCGAATCTGCTCGTCAAAATACCCATGGGGTAAGTGGTGTGCCTTCCGGATTTACGGATTTGGATAGGGTGACCAGCGGCTGGCAGCGTTCCGATATGATTGTTGTGGCGGCTAGGCCGGGTATGGGTAAAACCGCTTTCGTACTGTCAATGGCAAGAAATATGGCGGTGGAATTTCAAATTCCGGTGGCTATTTTCTCTTTGGAGATGAGCAGCGTGCAGTTGGTGCAACGTTTGATTTCAGTTGAACGCTCTGTTAAAGGGCTTCCACTTAAACCGCCCTGCTCTGCTCCATAGTCTAGTTGCGCGACGGCTGATTTATCCAAAGTCGTATTAGTAGCAATCAACCCGTCCATCTCACAATCGAGTAAGATTTCAGCAATTCCAGCGATTTCCTCTGGACTTAAATCGGGTGCTACTTTCACAGCTAAGGGTACATAACGGCCATGTTCCGCAGCTAATAAGCTTTGCTCTTGCTTCAAAGCAACCAGTAGACGCCTTAGGTCTTCACCATATTGCAGACGGCGCAAACCGGGTGTATTAGGAGAAGAAATATTAATCGTGATGTAATGTGCATGCGCATAAACCTTGCGCAATCCGATCAAATAATCATCTACTGCACGCTCTACAGCCGTATCAAAATTTTTCCCAATATTAATCCCGAGTATGCCTTGATATTGTGCCTTATGAACCTGACCTAGTAGGTATTCTAGACCATGATTATTGAAGCCCATCCGATTGATAATGGCCTTAGCTGATTTTAAGCGAAATAGTCGGGGATGTGAGTTACCGGGCTGTGGGCGTGGAGTTACAGTACCCACTTCAATAAAACCAAAGCCACAGCTTGCAAGAGCATTGATAAACTCAGCATTCTTATCCAAACCTGCAGCCAAACCTACACGATTAGGAAACCTAATCCCCATCACTTCAACAGAAGTGCCGATCAGCGCTTCTGCCTTACCATTAAGACCTAATTGATAAGCTAGTTTTAAGGCTCTTAGAGCCGTGTGGTGAGACATTTCAGGGGGTAGAAGAAAGAGTAATTCGCGCAGCAAGCTATACACAGACAGGCCCTCAGAGGCTAAAAAATGAAAAAGCGTTGATTATCCTCAATCCTCGGTTTGGCAACAACCCACCCATGGAAAAACAATAGCGAGCTGTGCTTTAAGCTATGGCATAATAAGGCGCTATTTTTTAAAGATTGAGAGAGGATTGCATGGCAAATTCATCATTTTACCCACCACAACGTATTTTAATGGGACCGGGACCTTCTGATGTCAGCCCGCGTGTTTTACAAGCGATGGCACGCCCCACGTTAGGCCATTTAGACCCATTATTTGTTGGCATGATGGATGAAGTGAAAAGCTTACTACAGTATGCTCTAAAAACGACCAATGAGCTGACCATGCCCGTTTCAGCCCCCGGTTCTGCGGGAATGGAAGCATGCTTTGCCAATTTAGTCGAGCCGGGCGATAAAGTCATTGTTTGCCAAAATGGTGTGTTTGGTGGACGCATGAAAGAAAACGTCGAACGCTTTGGCGGCACTGCAGTGATGGTAATGGATGATTGGGGCAAACCTGTTGACCCTAATAAAGTCGAAGCAGCACTGAAAGCCCATCCAGATACCAAAATCCTTGCTTTTGTACATGCAGAAACCTCTACGGGTGTGCGTTCAGATGCCAAACTCTTAACCAATCTGGCACACCAATACGGCTGTTTAGTGATTGTAGATGCCGTGACTTCCTTAACCGGCTGCGAACTACGTGTGGATGATTGGGGAATCGATGCGATTTATTCTGGCACCCAAAAATGTATGTCCTGTGTACCCGGTTTATCGCCTGTGAGCTTCGGTAGTCGAGCCGTTGAGGTGATTAAAAATCGCAAAACCAAAATCCAAAGCTGGTTCTTAGATATGAGTCTAATTATGGGCTATTGGGGGGGTGGTACTAAACGTGCTTATCATCACACTGCACCAGTCAATACGCTCTATGCTTTGCATGAAGCTTTAGTCATGGTGCAGGAAGAAGGTTTAGAGAATGCTTGGGTGCGCCACAGTCACCATCATCAAGCCTTAAAAGCAGGTTTAGAAGCGATGGGTATTCGCTTTGTGGTCGAAGAAAACTATCGTCTACCTCAGTTGAACCTAATCACAGTGCCAGAAGGTGTGGATGAAGCGGCAGTACGTACTCGTCTTTTAAATGAATACAGCATGGAAATTGGCGCAGGCTTAGGTGCTTTGGCCGGTAAAGTGTGGCGGATTGGCCTAATGGGTCATGCCTGCAATACCAAAAATGTTCTGACTTGCTTAGGCGCTTTGGATGCTGTGCTCAGCGCCATGCAAGCTCCGATTGAATCAGGTGTTGCAGTTCGAGCAGCACAGGATTTTTATAAGGTTTAACTTAATCGCGCGGGTGGCTTAGTTAGCTACCTGCTTCCAACATTCTAGGTAAAGCGGTTTGTTCACGCAGGAGCTTTAAATGTTCCAGTGTGGCATACCCATCCGCTGGAAAGCCCGTATCCGCCTGCCAACGCCGTAAAGCAGCGCGTGTATTCGGGCCAATCGTGCCATCCACCCCATCAGTACTATAGCCCACGGCACTTAGGCGCTCTTGTAGCTCTGCTTTTTCTAAACGACTTAGGGGCTCTTCATTACGCGGCCATGCAGCTTGTACTTCTAGCCCACCTTTCAAACGCTCTGCTAAATAACCGGCTGCTAAGGCATAACTAATCGCATTATTGTATTTTAGCAAAACATTAAAATTAGGATAAGTCAGAAAAGCTGGTCCACGATAACCGGCAGGGATAATCACTGCAGCCCGCAGCGTGGGGGAATCCTCTAAAGCCGTGCCATCCACTCGATATACCCCTTGAGCACTCCAATAATTTAAACTTTGCCAATTGGCAGGTTCCGTTTCCATCCAATCAAAAGTAACCGGCAACACCACTTCGCTGCCCCAAGGCTGTCCCCGTTGCCAACCTGATTGTGCTAAATAGTTCGCCGTAGAGGCCAAAGCATCTGGAATACTAGCCCGTAAATCACGCTTACCATCGCCATCAAAATCGACAGCAAACTCCTCGAAGGTACTAGGAATAAATTGAGTATGCCCGAGTGCACCCGCCCAAGAACCCCGCAGATTATTAATAGGCATATCGCCACTTTGGAGGATTCTTAAAGCAGCAACTAATTGAGTACGCCAAAAATTGCGGCGCTCTTCACGGCCTTGATAAGCTAAGGTGGCTAAAGAGCGAATGGCTGAATAATTACCGAGTTGCTGACCATAACTGCTTTCCATACCCCAAATGGCCACAATGTACTCAATATCGACGCGATAGATGTCACTGATTTTCTTTAAGAGTGGTGCATATTGTTTTAGAACATAACGGCCTTGTTCAACTCGCTCAGGCGAGACAGCACTATCCATATACTCCCACACGGGTCGACTAAACTCTGGCTGATAAGTATCCAGTTTCAAAACTTTTTTATCGGTCAGCAGGCCACGGAAAGCAGTATCCAAAGTAGCGTCTTTAATCCCATGTTGCTGTGCATAGTAACGAAAATTAGTTTGCCACTTCGCAAATTCCTGATCAGAAAATACTGTATATCCAAACAAGACTACGCTAAAAAGAATGCCAAGTTGTAGTGTACGCGCTAGCTTGCGACCCATCCCTAAAACCAAAGACGTCAATTTAAGGCGCTATCATAAACAAACTTAAGCAGACCTGCACCGCCTGTTGACACTTATTCGCCAATTAGGAGCCTTTCATGCCACAAACCGTCTTTCTCGATTATGCAAGCACCAGTCATAATGACCTTGATTTAACTCAGCTAGAGCAAGCCTGTGGTGCACTGACTTTATGGCAAGACACTAATCCTGAAACCTTGCTTGAGCATATTGGTCAAGCTGAAGTTGTGATTAGCAATAAGGTTCTGATTAATGCAAGCACATTGCAAGCGCTTAAGGATCAACTGAAACTAATTTGCGTAGCCGCAACTGGCACAAATAATGTTGATTTAGTAGCCGCACGCGCTTTAGGCATTCCCATCTGCAATGTACGCAACTATGGCAGTCGCTCGGTGGCTGAGCACTGCATAAGTTTAATATTCGCTTTAGCTCGGCAAATTCCAGCTTATAACCAAACCGTACAAATGGGCAATTGGCAGCAAAGTAAGCACTTCTGCTTATTGGATTATCCTATCACTGAAATTGCGGGTAAGACCTTAGGCATTATTGGTTACGGAACCTTGGGGCAAGCCACTGCAGAGCTAGCTGCCGCTATCGGCATGAAAATCATAATCGCCGAACGCTTAGACGCCAACCGTATACGCCCTAATCGAGTGAACATTGATGAGTTATTAGCACAAGCGGATGTTATTAGCCTGCATTGCCCTTTAACTGAGCAGACCAAAAGACTTATTCATGCAAAACGCTTAAAACAAATGAAACCCTCGGCTTTTTTAATTAACAGTGCTCGGGGTGGTTTGATCGATGAAGCTGATTTATTAGCTGCTTTGCAAAACGGTACTATTGCAGGAGCTGGTTTAGATGTTCTCAGTATTGAACCACCCACTGCAGCTAATCCTTTACTCCGGCAGAGCCTACCTAATCTAATCATTACACCTCATATCGCTTGGGCGAGTCGCAAGGCACGGCAAACTCTATTGAATCAACTTGCTGACATTATTAACAGTTTTCAACAAGGTAAGTTACTTAACCAAGTGAACTAATAAACCGATTAGCGCGTTAATTCAAAGGCTTATCAGCTTAGTACCTGCATTCGTCTGAGCTTGGCGTTACCGTTAAAGATCGTCTAGCGCCAGCTCATTAGGGTCAGCATGCCTAAACTTATTATTAAACGTGAGAACCCCCAACGTTTCACTCGGCAAGCGATCTTATTTTGGGTCTTAGGTTTATTACCTGTAGTTTTGTTAGCTGGCTTTCTTACCGGCAACCTTATTAGCCAATGGAGCCACTCCACTTTCAAAGCCGGACAGGTGCCTTTATTACCACTCGCTCCTCTGATACAGCCTAAACCCTCTCTTCCTAACCCTAGCTCGAATTTACCCTTGCCGCTCACTACTGCACAACCCAACGATACGAACCTTGAAACCTCTACTAACTCCGCAAATACGGTTATTAAACCAACTCTTCAAAAACATATCGAGACGCCTAAGCTTTTAAATAACTCCGTAAGCTCAGAGTCCAACAGCTCCGCTAAAACGACTAAAAAACCGTTAGCAGCTAACACTAGTAAGAACAAACCCAATTCAATAATAAATCAGACTAATACCAACAATCAGCAGAATAATCGCAGCCGTCCTATTGAAGCTCCAAGCTCCAGCTATAAACTCGTTAAATCACCCCAAACAGTCAGTGAATCTCCACGCCCTAGACCTGTGGCTCGTGCAAACCCTGAAAAGCGTGTGCCAGCTACGATTAAATCGCCAGAATCTGCCCAGAACGAGCGTGGGAGCACGAATGATTATCGACTACTAGAGCAGTCTTTAGGTATTCCCCTGCAATAGCAACTTGCGTTGCACGGTTCACAATCAAGGTGATTTCATGTCATTTAAGAAAAAAATGATGCTATTAGTACTAGCATTTTTTGTGCTCGCAGCTTGCACCACAACGATTATTCAAGCGCCTGTTCTATTAGAATTAACGCAACCGGTTCCCTTACAAAAGGCCACTGAGCGTGGAGCCAAACATCTATTTACTCTTGTCCAACAAGAGCGCGGCTGGCGTAGTGAAGTCTTACCGACCCATATTTTGGTATTGCCCACTTTTCAGGAAAACACCAAAAAAATCTTAGAACCTACTAAACAAATTTTTCCCTATTTACAACAACAAGCCACCGGTTTTAAACGGTTTCAGCTAGTCAGCTTAGAAACACAAGGCTCAACCCCAGCAACTTATGAGTTACATAGCTCTATGCTAATGACAGAGGCAAACGGTAAGGAAAAAGTCGTGTTAAGCATGTGGATAATCGAGCCACAATCCAAACGACGGCTTTCAACCGTTAGCTCAGCCATCCGGGTTGATAGTCCAGTGAATAAACCTAGTCTAAGCCATAATCCTGAGCCACAACCTTGGCTAAGCGCCTTGCAAGAATCCAGCCGTCTAATAGTAGACGCAGCAAGTAAAGATCGCTCTTGGCGCAATCAATTGGCTACTACTCAAGTAGTCTTAGTCCCGATGTTTGATGCTAACTCCAAGGAGAACTTGAATCTAACTGAGGATCTGCAAATTCAATTGCAGAAACAAGGAGGGGGGTTAAAAGTCTCCACTATTTCCCAAAGCTTATTGCCACAAGCGCATTATGTCGTTCACAGTGCTATCGCGATTGACAAACTTAGTGAAGGTCAAGTGTATGATTTGAATGTTTGGTTACGCGATGCTAAAACTGGACGCTTATTGGCGCATTGCCTAAATAAAGTGTTAGCACAGGGCTTACCCTATGCTTTAACCACTGAATCGAAAGATAGTCCGGTTTATACCGAGCCACTCAATCCGAATACGAAAAGCTTCGATATACGTCAAGAAATGCAGCGCCCTAACTATCCAGCTCATTTGCAATTAGAGGCTATCTTAGCAGATGCAGCGAAAGCCTATACCAATGCTCAATATGCGAAAGCTTTAGAGTTGTATGAGACTGCCAAAAACGCCAAAAATGGTATGAGTTTGCGTAGTTTAGCAGGCCGCTATTTATCCTTGCTACGGATGAAGCGCAATGCTGAGGCACGTGTGGCTTTTGCAGAATTGCTCAAGTATGGCTTTAGTCATAGCAATATCTTGACTTTCAAAATACTTTTCGCTGTCGATTCAACCAAATTTGCAGGCGGAGGCTTTTTGAGTAGTCAATACCAAATGTGGACAGAAGAAATTGCCGACTACCTTAGATATCAACAGCGCTGCATGCTAGTGGTAGGTCATAGCAGTCATAGTGGTTCCGAAGACTATAATTTGAAACTTTCAACTGCACGCGCTGCTGTTATTCGCCAAGCAATGGCAGCTAAGCAACCTATCACGAGTACGCGCATACGTGCCGAAGGTAAAGGTTTCCATGAAAATATTGTAGGAACAGGGACGGACGATTTTCGAGATGCTGTTGATCGACGAGTAGAGTTTCGTAAGCAAACTTGTCAGTAAGACATTCCTTAGAAGCCCGCTAGTGCATGACTAGCGGGAAGGTAAAAACTTTAATTATTCAACTTTAGCACCCGCAGATTTTGCAGCCTTCTTTGCTTTTTTGACGATTTTCTTCGCTGCTTTATCGGCTGATTTTTTCTCTTTTTTTTCTTTTTCAGCAATTTTCTTTAAAGCTTTTGCTTCTTTTTTACGCTCTTTCTCAACTACTTTTTTTGCTTTCTTTAATTGCTTCTCTGCCTCACGTTTTACCTTACTTTCATGCTTAGCCTGCTCCTTCTCAGCTTTAGCAGATTTTTTTGCCTTTTGGCTATTAGCTTCTTTCTTAACTGATTCTTTAAGAACTTTGACAGTCGATTCTAGTTTTATTGTGTCATCTGGCTTAGCTTCAAGAAGTTTATCGGTTGCTTTTGCTGCACTAGTCACTGGCTTTTTAACTCTTGAGCGAGTGCTAGCTGATTTAGGAACAACTTTAGCAGTTGTAGCGCTTGCAGTGGATTTGGCTTCAGGCTCGGTTTTTTTAGAAGTAACAGTCTTAGCGCGACTTGGGCGTTTAACTGCAGGGTTTTTCGGTTTAACGGCTGGTTTAGCCGCTGCTTCGGTCTCTTTCATCTCTGTGGAAACAGTTGCAGTATCTGCAGTACTTACAGCAGGTTCAGTGTTATCTTCCGTGATAGCTGCTGCAGTTGTAACTTCGGGGGTAGGGTCAGATTCTCCCTTAGCGCTTAACGCCTTAGCACTCTCGAGAATGCCAATTGCAGTAGTTGTACCAATCCCTGGAACATCTGCTAACTCTTGTACAGTCATCGCGGCTAATTGCTCAACTGTGGTAATCCCATTCAACTCCAAGCGGGACTGCATTGCGGGGCCAATATATTTAACAGAAGCAAGTGATAGTGTCATAAGCCTAAACTCCTTGAGTATATTCAATATTTATTATTGTAGAAAAAGCCTAGCCTTACAGTTTGCAGAAATTATAAAAAAAAGCCAATTTCTCCCACAAACTGTTATTAGACACTTTTGCCAAACCGGCATTAACGGACTAACATAGCCAGAAACACTACTGGAGTTGGACATGCTCGGACTCGCTAATAAGCTATTTATTGCTCCAAAAGATTATTTAGCCAATGAACTGACTGCCACTGTTCGCCGTGAGTATGTTCAGGGCGAAGTCTATGCAATGGTAGACGCCAACGATGGGCATGTGACGATTAATGTAAATTTGATCACACTCATTAAAGTTCATTTACGGGGTTCAGCTTGTAAAGCCTATGTCAATGATATGAAAGTCCGCATTGGCGAAGATGAGGCTTTTTACTATCCTGATCTACTAGTCTGCTGTGACCTGGTTGATCATCAACGCAATCACTTCAAACAAGCCCCTTTGTTAATCATTGAAATCTTATCAACTAGCACAGAAGCTTATGACCGTGGCGACAAATTTGCGTTTTATCGCCAGTTGGCTAGCTTACAGGAATATGTGCTAGTCAATACTCGCAGCTACCGCGTAGAAGTGTTTCGTCGTAATGCTCAGCATCGTTGGGAGCTATTTAACTTTTTTGGAGCTGAAGCCCGTCTGGAATTGGCCAGTATTGGTTTGACTTGCTCTTTACTCGATGTGTATGAGGATGTTGATTTCGGTTTAGTTTAAGCCTCTATAAAAACCAAGTTGCTTAGGCATTGAACGACTAAGAAGGATAAAGCTCAGCCAATCCTTGCTGTTTCGGCAACTCAGTATTAGGTGGCGTTTGTGTTTTTTGATAATCCTGTACTGCTTTCCATAAATCATCGCCCTCCCAAACATGCGTAGTGGAGGCATACAAAACGGTACTGAGATCATCCAAGGCTTGCTTCAGTGGCAAATCGGCCTGAGCTCTTAAACTGGTGATCGTTGCAGGCGAAAGCTTTAACTCTTCGCGGATCCAAGCTTGCAAGCCCTGAAAAGCTGCATGAGCATCATTACGCTGACAGGCTATTTGTAAGGTTTTTAAGGGATTAATATTAGTCGCCACTGCGAGGCTAACGGCTGGTGATTTCCCTTTTCGTTGCTTCAGCCAGAACAATAAACCAGCTAAGATGAATAAACTTAAGGCAGCTACAACGATAAATAACCACTGTTGCTGGCTGAAAATCTTATTTTCTATCTGTACCTGACTAGCAGGAACAACTTGCTCTGCAGGATCTAACAAACTATTTGTAGGCTCTGCGGATGGAGTGACTGCCACTGCATTGGGATCATTATTAGGGTTCGCTAACCCTACTCCAGTGACCTTAAGTGGCGTTGGATCAATGCGCGCTGTCTGCATTTTTTTAGCTTTTAAATCCCACCAATCAATTTTAATTTCTGGTAGAACATAATTACCGTCTGCAGTCCCCATGAGCACCCATTTCTCTTCACGCATACCAATGACGCTAGAACCGCCTAAGTCGTTGCGGAATTCAGGTTGATTAGCATAGCCCTTAATCCCCAGCGGCGGCTTGATATCTAAAGCGGGTAACTGCTCAGCCATTAGACCGTCGGCAATCATCGCAATGGTTAAGGTAACGGGTTCACCGGCTTTAAGAGTCTTACTCACCGGCTCCCAGTGAGCATTCAAGGTCAGACTATTCGCGGGTAACCAACTACTTTTTACTTGGGGATGGGTTTGCACATTGATCACTAAAGGAGCAGAGAAACGTCGTACTTGCTTGCCCCCCAACCCGAAAGGATCTAGCTGCCGCGAGCGCCGGTCATCTAAAGCACCTTGGAAAACTGTCCGTCCAATGCTCAGCTCACCACTAACTTGCGGAAATACAGCATAGCGGCGTTCAATCATGTTGTAGCGTACACCATTGCGATTAATCACACCGCTTTTCGTACTCCCTAACTGCTGAATCAAACCTTTGCCTTTTTCTAGCTCAGGATGCGACATGCTAGCGCGTGTTGGCAGTAAAGGAACAACATGTAATAACCGCTGAGTCACAATCACTTGTTGTTGCACATAAGGGTTAGGTGGATCAGCAGTCAACTCTACCAAAATATCGTCATTCACATTGCTATTGGGGTCAGTTGCGGCTTGATCAACGACTTGGATAGTCAGCGGATCACTGCTCACGCTACCAAAGTTAATACTAGGAATTTGTAAATTGCCCGCATGATTCGCAAATAGCGTCACAATCCAACCCGTATGCTGGCTCATTTGCCCATTAATATATTGCACATTAGTGCTAGTTGAGGTACCAGTAACCTGAAAATCTTTATGTAGTGGTGTAAAGTCAGGGTTAGTGGTGAGCGCTTGATCTGTCGAAAATGTCAGCGTGAAATCATCTCCTACTTGTACCGTATCGCGATCAAGCTGTAATTGTACCCCAGCCGCGAACACTGAGCAGCTTACACTCCAACAGAATACAAGAAGCGCAATAAACTTAGACACAGACATTACCAAGCCTCTCTTTGGTTGGGATGGGCACGCTGTTGATATTGATATTGAAACTTACGCCGCCACAAACCGGCTGGATCATCTGGAATCCGCCGTAACCATTGCTCAGTAGCTTGTTGTTGCTCAGCCGCTTGAGGATCCATTTGCGCACTTTCAGCTTGGGCTTGCTGCTGTTCGGCCTCATTTTTTTCTGCTTCCTGCTGTTTTTGCTGCTCAGCTTTAGCTTGTTGCTCCTTGGCTTGCTCTTGTTGGGCTTGTGCCTGTTGCTGTTCAGAGGGGCTTTGCTGAGTTGCTTGATTCTGCTGCTGTTGCTCAGACTGTTGATTTTGACCAGCTTGCTGTTGGTTTTGTTGATTTTGCTGGCCTTGATTCTGTTTTTGGTCTTGTGAACCTTGTTGCTGTTGCTCCTCTAATTTTTTCTTGAGTAAGTCTAGATTATAGCGTGCATCTTCATGTTTTGGGTTTTGAGCCAATACTTGTTCATAAACTTTAATCGCTGCTTCTAACTTATTTAAACGGGCTAGCGCATTCCCATAATTATAGAGTCCCTCTATAGTTTGATCCGCTGAGTATAGTTTGGCCGCTTGCTCAAAATTTCCAGACTTATAAGAAGCTGCAGCTTTCCAGTTAGGATTTTCAAATAACTCACTTGCCTGTTTCATTTGCCCAGCTTGTAGAGCCGCTTGCGCTTGTTGGTCGGGAGTTGCCCACAGATCATTCCAGACACTAGCTTGAACGGGTTGTGTCTGTGGCAAACAGATTACCACTAAACTCACAGACAACAGCCAGCCACGTCTAAACAGCAAAGCCACTAAGGGCAAAAGCCCTAATACTAACCAAACGCCTGCATTGACCCAAGTATCCACTTGCCGCTGACCACCCGAAATGAGGTTTTGCTCCCCAACCTTGCTCTCCCAAGCACTAGCCAAACGATTCACATCAGCATCACCAATGCCTGCAGTAACATAAACGCCATTACCCGCTTGTGCTAATGCGTTTAAGCTTGCAGCGTCTAATTTTGGCATCACGGTCTTGCCTTGAGCATCTTGCATAAACCCGCCGTTAGCTAAGGGAATCGGTGCTCCCACAACTGTACCAATGCCTAGTACAGAAACATTGACCGCCTTGGTCGCTGCAGTACGTGCAGCTTTTAAAGCTTGGGCATCATCCGTCATACCATCCGTGATTAATAGAATATTGCCGGTTTTAGCATTAGCCTGTTGCAACAATTCGAGCGCACGCTCAATCGCCAAACCTAAAGCCCCACCTTGCACTGGCATAATATCTGGGGTGAGGTTTTTCATTTGCGCTTCAATGGTTTTAATATCATCCGTGAGGGGGGAAACAGGAAAAGCATCTCCAGCAAAAACCACTAAAGCCGTTTGTTCGCCTTTACGCTTTTGTAGAATATCCATCACCTTAAAACGTGCTTGCTCCAAACGATTCGGTGATAAATCCTGCGCATACATCGAGGCAGATAAATCTAAAGCAATCACTAATGCCTGTTGCTGACGAAATACCGGAACTTCTTTCTTTTCCCAAGCAGGACCTGCCAAGGCAAGAATGCTCAATAGCGCAATCAGGGAAAATACTACCAAAGGGGTTAAACTCTGTCGCCGTTCGCGCCCCGTCAAGACAAAGGGAGCTAATGCAGGATCCACTAATTCATGCCAGCCACTTTGTTGTTTGCGCCGCCGCAGAATCCAAAACCATAAAGGGGGCAAGACTAGTAACAACCAAAAAGCAAGCGGGTAAAGAAAATGGAAATCCGCCATTTAGGCCAAAGCCTCCATGCGCACGACAAAAGCAAAGCAACCGAACATAAACGCTAAACCTAAAGGCCAGCGAAATAACTCCTGCTGAGGACGCCATTCTTCGGCTTCATGCTCCACCGGCTCTAAGCGATCTAGCTCTGCATAAATCCGTTGAAACTCCTCAGTATCACGTGCACGGAAATATTGCCCGCCGGTTTTGCTAGCAATCATCTTCAATGATGCTTCATCAATCTCTGCCGCTGGATTCATTAATTGAATACCAAAAATACTGCGGGCTTGGGGGCCTTCAGAGCCAATCCCTACGGTATAAATTCTTAAGCCAGCCGTCGCCGCCATTTCTGCAGCCGCAGTAGGGCTAACCGAACCTGCCGTATTGGCACCATCGGTCATTAGGATCAAAACGCGGTTTTTTTCTTGGCTATCCTGCAAGCGTTTAATCGCTAAACCTATGGCATCCCCAATCGCAGTGCGCTCACCCGCTAGACCAATCACGGTTTCATTCAACAGGGTATGAACCGTCACACGATCAAACGTTAAAGGTGCTTGTAGATAAGCCTGATCACCAAATACAATTAAGCCAATGCGATCCCCATTGCGTTTTTGAATAAAATCGCCAGCTACCACTTTGGTAGCCACTAATCGGTCAACCACTTGATTATTGAGATAAAAATCCTGCTCTTGCATACTACCGGAGAGGTCTACCGCCAGCATCAAATCACGGCCTGAAACGGGTAAAGCGACACTTTCACCGACCCAAATCGGGCGTGCAGCCGCAATCACTAAGCATAACCATGCTAAAGCGGCAAAAATCAAAGCTAACCAAGAAACCCAAGCTTTTTCAGATCTGGCTTCACCCTGCAAGAAATCTTGTAGAAATGGGACTTTGAGCGCCACTCCCACTTGTTGCTTCACAGGCCGCCATAAAACGCGAACTAACCAAGGTAAAGGCAGCAGAACAAATAGCCACCACCAAGTAAACTCATACATCTTGCTTACCTGCTGAAGCTTGTGAGCCTAACCATTGACGCACCTCTTTGACTAAAGTACTGACATCCGTACTACCTTGAGCACAATAGGGTAATTCGGTTAGAGCTTGTTGAAAACGTTGACTGAACACAGGTGAACCACCTTGTTGATCTAAAAACTGTAGCCAACTTAAACCTGTCAAACCCGCAACACTGCGCCGTCCATATAAGCTAATGGCAATCCGTCGTAATAATACGGATAACTCACGCACTAAACCTAAAGGATCATTTTTATACTGCTGCTCAATCCGTGCTAACTCTTGTAAAGCTGAGGATTGCGCCGAAAAATTAATCTTTTTTGGACGAGTAGGACGTTTCAATAGCCACCAGACTAAGACGACTACGCCAAGGAGAACCAAAGCTATCAATATCCACCAGCCCCAAGCCAAAGGCCACCAGCCGATTTCTGGCGGCAAATGAATATCACGCAGCGGTAAATCATTAGGATTCATCGCATCCCCCTGACTAGCTTTAGCAAGCGCTCGTTGGTGGTATCGCGTGTCGATAATTGAATCAAAGGAATTCGATGTTTACGCGCAAACTCTTGCAGTGAAACTTGAGCTTGGCGCTGACGCTCATGATAATCCCGCCGCCAAACCTTCTGCTTGAGATTAACCCATAAACTACGTCTGCCATCAGTCACCCGTAACACCCCTTGTGGGGGTAAATGATCCTCAAGGGGATCACGAATCATCACCAGAGTCATACTTGCTTGCCGATGAATCATGGCGAGTTGTTGTAAAGCGGTTGGATTCGCTTGGCGAAAATCACTAACGACAAAGACTTGAGTCCCTGATTCAGTAACTCGTCTTAAACGTCGCCAACTGTCTTGCAATAGGCTTGGATCACTCATGGCATGTGTATTGTCTTGTTGAGTCGCTTCAGTCAGCGCACGCATAAAACCCAATACAGAACTGCGGCTACGCGAGGGTTTAAATTCACAATGCTCAGTAGCTTCTTGCAAAATCCCCCCTGCACGATCCCCTTCTGAGAGGGTTTTCCAAATTAACAACCCAGCCGTTTCTGCAGCTACTACACTTTTAAAGCGGCCTTGCGTCGCAAAAAACATGGAAGGCCGCAAATCCAGCCAAATCAATACCGGCTTCTCACGTTCTTCTTGGAAAACCTTAGTATGCACTTTGCCGCTACGGGCGGTGACTCGCCAATCAATCGTGCGAATATCATCACCGGGCTGATAAGGCCGTGATTCCGCAAAGTCCATACCGCGCCCTTTGAACACTGAGCGATGCAAACCCACTTGGCGAGCACGCACATGGCGCTTGGCTAAATTCAAAGTACGTACTTGGGCTTGCAATCTAATTAGGGACTGCAAAGAGCTATAGACTAAACCATCACCGGGACGCATTAAGGCACTGCCACCAGCGCTAGGAGTTCATCAATCAGATGACTCGCACTCATCCCATCGGCCTCTGCTTCAAAAGTTAAGAGCAAACGATGGCGCAAAACATCATGCGCAACCGCTTGCACATCTTCAGGACTCACAAAGTCGCGTCCGGCCAGCCATGCATGTGCACGCGAGCAACGATCTAAAGCTAAGGTCGCCCGTGGACTTGCTCCATAGGCAATACTGCCGGTTAAAGACTTACCATAACGCTCGGGATGACGCGTAGCTAAGACTAACTGCAATAAATATTGCTCAATATTATCCGCCATATAAATAGTTAGGACTTCTTGGCGGGCAGCACGAATTTCTTCAGGGCCAACTATTGGCTCTTCGATCAACTTCTCGCGTTTGATATCCTCCATTGCTTCTTTTCGCCCTAGCAATAGAATCAAGCGCTCTTCTTCAGCCGTCGGATAATCGACCAAAACATGCATCAAGAAGCGGTCTAATTGTGCTTCTGGTAAATGATAAGTGCCTTCCTGCTCAATCGGATTTTGTGTAGCCATGACTAAGAAAGGATCAGGTAATTTCCAGGTCGTGCCTGCGACCGTGATTTGCCGCTCTGCCATTGCTTCTAACAAAGCAGACTGCACCTTAGCAGGAGCACGATTAATCTCATCCGCTAGAATTAGGTTGTGGAATAAAGGGCCTTTCTGAAATTTGAAGGTTCCATCATTCGGATGAAACACTTCAGTACCCGTAATATCCGCTGGCAATAAGTCCGGAGTGAACTGTACACGATGGAAGCTACCCTCCATGCCTTGACCCAGCATTTGAATCGCCCGTGTTTTGGCTAAGCCCGGAGCACCTTCCACCAACAAATGCCCATCCGCCAATAAAGCGATCAACAGACGATTTATCAGGGATTTTTGGCCAACAATTTTCCGTTCGAGATAACGCGCCAATTTGTCAAAATTTTGTTTTTGGTTCATGCTCGCCAGCGTCTTTATTAAAATGTGATGAAATATACTTGGTATTAAAGCAGATTCAAGTTACCAAAAGGAAATGATTATGCGTATGCAAGGACAGATTGAGGCAAAGCTCCGACAAGCTTTTAGCCCAGAAATCTTAGAAGTTATTAATGAAAGCCATCTACATAATGTCCCGCCCGGCTCGGAATCGCATTTTAAAGTAGTTATTGTGAGTGAGCAATTTATTGACAAGCGTTTGGTCGCTCGACATCGTTTAGTGAATCAAGCTTTAGCCAGCGAATTAGCTTCAATTCATGCCTTAGCTTTGCACACCTTGACGCCTGATGAGTATTTTAAGCGTGCGGGAGCCGTGGCCGACTCCCCGCTTTGTATGGGTGGCTCGAAAGCTAGCTAAATTAGCTAGCTGCACCTTCCAAAAGTTTTTGTAGATTGCGGCGGGCATTTTCATTACCTTGCCCAACTGCGGCTGTCAGCAGCTTTTCAGCCTGCGCGCGATCTTGCTTGACACCATTGCCCATAATATACAGCACGGCTAAATTGTTCTGTGCTTCAGAGAAACCCGCTTTGGCCGCTTTTGCATACCATTTTGCCGCTTCCGTATAGCTTTGTGGTACACCACGTCCATCTTCATACAATAGCGCTAAATTATGCTGAGCTTTTGGATAACCTTGCTTGGCCGCTTTCGCATACCATTTTGCTGCCTCTTTACTATCTTGAGGGATATCAGGATCAGTCCCATCCTCAAATAAAGCACCTAGCATCAACTGCGCATACATATCACCTTTCTGGGCGGCATTAACCACTTCTTGCACACTCCTATTGCCTAAATCGACTTTAGACTCATTGTGCTCAACAGAAATATCACCTGCTTCAGCTTCTGGTGTACCTTCAGCACCCGCCGCGCCCTCGACTGGCTGCATAAGCTCTGGCTCTGGTGGAGTATTCGCCCCTGCTTCTAAAGCTGCATATTCTTCCGCTGACATAGCGGGCATCTCAGCACTAGCTACTGACTCAACCGCTGCAAACATACTTTCACTGCCATTCACGACCTCAGCTTCAGCTACATTATTTGCAGCAGTTTGTGGAGCAATTACTGGGGGAGTACGCGCTGTTCTAGTCACAGGTACGTCAGCAACTTGAGTTGGCATGCTGCCCAAAGCTAATTTAGCGGCCTCACTACCACGTTTAGCGGCTTGGCTATACCAAAAATTGGCTAAGCGTTGATCTTGGGCTACATATTGTCCATTGCTATACAAAACCCCTAGGCCATATTGCGCTTCCACATGCCCTCCACGCGCTGCTTTTTCCTGCAGCTTAAGGGATTCAGCAATAGTTTCGGGACTGGGATCTTGGCGCAATTGCAAAGCAAGTGCATATTGAGCATTTAAATCCCCTTGAGTCGCTTTATTTTTTAGTTCAGGTGCTGATTTTACAGGTGCTGCATAGGTTTGACGCTGGGCATACCATTGTTCAATGCTATTATTGGTGACTTGCGTTCTAGCTTGAGGTGGAGTTTCCGTAGCTGCTGTTGGCAAAGGCGCTGCCACCAGTGCATCTTGCCGTGCTGCCCAAGGTGGTGGTGCTTCAATTAAAGCCGCATTAGCCGCTTTCGCCGTATTCAACTGCATTGGCAAGTAACTAGCTAATAAGACTTGGGAAATTAACAGAATAGGCCGGTTGCGGATTATTATTTTCATTATGTGCCCCCATGGGTTTAGATTGGGTACAGCTAAACACTTCTTTTTTTGCTAAGTTTTATATAACACGCCAGCTAAACTTGCCCTGAATTAAGCACGCTCTAAACGCGTGCTTGTTGGAAATTATCGAGCCACATTGCGACTCGCTTCAAGGTTTTTTGCAGTTGCTCACTTTTCACGGGCTTTGTAAGATAAGTAGATGCACCTGCAATGACACCTTGCACCTCATCCAAAGGTGAAGTTTTAGCGCTCAACATAATAATCGGGGTCTTTTTCATTTCCTTACGCAGACGCATTTGCCGACAGGTCTCATAACCGTCGATACCCGGCATAATAATATCCAAAAACACCAAATCATACGCTTGAACTGTAACTTTCTGCAGAGCTTCTTCACCGGTTTCAGCAAAATCAGCAGCTATTCCGGCCTCACGTAGCTCTAACTCCAATTGTTTACGAATCGCGGCGCTATCATCTACCACTAAAGCACGATGATGATATTCACCACCTAAATTACTTGTAGGCTCCATAGTGGATGGAGCAACTGTTAGAGCAGACGGTGTTTGCTCTACCACGGATGTGATAGTTAGCTCAACAGGTGGCAGCGTAGCAGGGGCAGCTATTTCCATTGTTTGCTTAGCTTCAACTGGTTCAGCAGCTAAGCTTGAAGCTATTACTTCAGTGACTTGCTGCTCCACTAAGGGTTGGATAGCAGGGTTCTGGGTAACTACCGGCTCAGGCGCTAGCACTACTAAATCCACCACTGCTTGAGCAGGCGCTTGAACCATCTTGACCGACTCACTAGGCACAGATTCAATAATGCTGTGCGTGGCTTCAGTTGCCTTAGCGGCGCTTAGTGCTAAGCTATCCACCCATAGTTTACGCGCATCATCTAAGCTACGCATTACACGTGTAACTAAGAGTGGACGCTGCATTAGCACATCATAAGGCTGCTCACTAGCTTGATCCGCGATCCGGATAAGCCTAGCACCTGCATGCATAGCAGCTAGATCCACAGTTGTGTCATTACTCACCACGACTAATTGAGCCGCTGCTAGCTCAGCCAATACATAATGACGTCCTTGTGCACCGTTAAAGGTGACAACTCGCTTTAATACCGCTTCTTCGCGTGCATCCAGCTTGTAGAGGCATACCCCCACTGTATGATCCACTTGAACCATAACTCCATTTACTCCTGAAGAAAAACTCATGCAATCGCTAACTGCGTATCTAGCCATTTTTGTATTTGCTCTTGTAAGGCTGCTGTTTGTACAGGTTTAGTAAGATAGCCATCGACACCGGCTTGCTCCGCCAAATCACGGTGCTTACGCGTACTACGTGAAGTGATCATAATGATGGGCAAATCCTTCATTTCTGGCCAAATCCGAATCGCT
>AATN01000127.1_pt1 | contig 19554 bp, 22 predicted proteins | sample 270648 | NCBI WGS metagenome assembly AATN01 (sample SAMN02954269, study PRJNA17659) | bioreactor sludge metagenome | biome: terrestrial; feature: bioreactor; material: sludge; isolation source: Enhanced Biological Phosphorus Removal (EBPR) bioreactor sludge | place: Australia: Brisbane, Queensland
GACGGTCGTCAACTGGCTGTTCTGCGAGCTGACATAGGTGCCTTCGGCGACGGCCGCGAAACTCGTCACGCCGGCGACCGGCGAAGTGATCCTGGTGTACGAGAGATCGAGCTTTGCCGACTCGAGTTGCGCCTTCGACTGCGCGACGGCGGCGCCAGCCTGCTCGTACTGGCCCTGCGCGTCGTCGAGATCCTTCTGCGACAGGGCATCCTGCTCGACCAGCGGCTTGGTGCGCTTGAGATTGGCGGTGGCCACCTGCAGCGACGCCTGGTTGCGCTGCAATGCCGCCGCCGCGCCATCGACCTGCACCTGGAACGGCTTGGGATCGATCTGGAACAGCAACTGGCCGGCCTTCACCACCGCGCCCTCGGTGTACACCCGCTTGTCGAGGAAGCCGGAAACGCGCGCCTGGATATTGACTGCCTGCGAACTCTGCGTCTGCGCCACGTATTCGGCCGACACCGGCACGTCGCGTGCCTCGACCGTCAGCGTCGTCACTTCGAGCGGCGGCGGACCCGGCTTTGCCGGCTCCCGGCCACAAGCGGCGAGGGCGGCCAGGCCCAGGACGATGCTGGCAGAGTGCATGCTCAGTCGCCTGACAAGCCGGCGACACTGACGCAGAAAGGATTTGGGCATCGACTTGTGCAACCGTGAAGGACGGCAAGAGGAAGCTTTTGGAAACGCAACGGCACCCAGCGGAGTATCCCCGGCAGCCGACAGTCAGTCAACTCCACGCCTGCTCTATGAACTGGTGATGCTCTGATGGGTGTCTTGAGCTTCTTCAACCGCTGGCGAGCGTCGAGTTCCGATCGGTCGGAATGGGGGGACTTCTGGTTCGAACCCGTCACGGTGCGCACGTCCAGTGGGATACGCGTCTCGGCGGACAATGCCCTGCGCCTGGCGGCGGTGTACGCCAGCGTGCGCATCCTGGTCGAGACGATGGCGTCGTTGCCGTTCGTGCTCTACCGGCAGCGCGCCGATGGCGGCAAGGACCGGGTGACGGATCACTGGCTGTATCGCTTGCTGGCCAAGCGCCCCAATCGGTACCAGAACCCGTATGAGTGGCGCGAGATGCTGCAGGGGCATCTGGCGCTCAGGGGCAACGCCTACAACCGGATCGTCGCCAACTCCCGCGGCGAGATCGTCGAACTGGTACCGATCCACCCGGACCGGATCCGGATGGAACTGACGCCGGCCGGCGACTACCGCTATCGAGTGACCGACCGGCTCGGAGTGGAGACGATTCTGCCGCGGGGCGAAATCTGGCACCTTCGCGGGCTGTCGTCGGACGGTCTGATGGGCATGAGCCCGATCGACCTGGCGCGCGAGAGTCTGGGCATGGCGCTGGCGGTGCAGGACTACGGTGCGCGCTTCTTCGCCAACGACGCGAAGCCGACTGGGGGCTGTGGATCAAGTTTCCGGGGTCGTTCAAGGACAGCGAAGCCAAGAAGGTGTTTTGGGAATCCTAGCAGGCTGCCCAGTCCGGGGACAACCGCGGCAAGGTGCTGGTGCTGGAAAACGGCATGAAGTTTCACGAGGTCGGGGTGACCAACCGGGACGCGCAGTTTCTCGAACTGCGCAAGTTCCAGATCACCGACATCGCGCGGTTGTTCCGCGTGCTGCCGCACATGATCGCGGATCTCGATCGGGTGACTTTCTCGAACATCGAGCAGCAGAGCCTGGAATTCGTGATGCACACCATGACGCCGTGGGCAGAACGGTGGGAAGCTAGCATCGAGGCCGAACTGCTTTTCGACGGCGACGATCTGGAAGTCGAGTTCGACTTTGCCAACCTGATGCGCGGCGACGCGGCCAGCCGCTCGTCGTACTACCAGAGCGGCATCCAGAACGGCTGGTTGACGAGGAACGAAGCGCGTATCGCCGAGAATCTGAATCCGCTCGATGGGCTGGATGAGCCGCTGCGGCCGTTGAACATGGTCGAGGAAGCGTCTGCCGAGGATCTGGCGGCTGGCGGTGGGCAGGGCGAGCCGCCGGCGCAGGAAGCCGCGGAGCCGATGGACGAATGACGGATGGGAAGGACACCATGCACCACCACTTGCTGATTGCCGAGTTCCTGGCCACACCCTGGGCGCTGATGCCCGAACGTCTGAATGCGGTGGCGGCCGTCCTGGCGCGCTGGTCGCAGGACATTCCGGCTGGCGAGGAGGTGCTCGCTGGCATCGCCGCTGACCGCACGGTGCGTGAGGCGCGCCGGCAGGCGGCCACGGCCGTCTCCAGTGGCGGCATCGCCGTCCTGCCGTTGTATGGCGTCGTCACCCAGCGCGGCAACATCGTCGACGATGTCTCGGGACCGGGGAGTGTCAGCACGCAGCAGTTTGCGTCTGCTCTGCGCCAGGCGCTGGCCGATGACTCGGTCAGCCAGATCCTGATCGACATCGACAGTCCGGGCGGCAGTGTCTATGGGGTGTCTGAGTTGGCGGACGAGATTGCCAGTGCCCGGGTGCAGAAACCGGTGGTGGCCATCGCCAACAGTCTGGCGGCCAGTGCGGCTTACTGGATTGGTTGCTCGGTATCCGAGTTCTATGTCTCGCCGGGTGGCGAAGTCGGTTCGATCGGCGTCTGGCAGGCGCATTTCGACTACTCGCAGGCCTTTGCTGCCGAGGGCATCCAGCCGACGCTGATCTCGGCCGGCAAGTACAAGGTCGAGGGCAATCCGTATGCCCTGCTCGACGAGGAGGCTCAGGCCTTCATGCAGTCGCGCGTGGATGACTACTACGCCAGCTTCACCAAGGCGGTGGCGCGCGGCCGGGGTGTCCCGATCGCACGGGTCCGCGACGGGATGGGCCTGGGGCGTGTGCTCGGAGCGGAGGCGGCGCAGGCGCAAGGGATGGTCGATGGCGTGGCCACCTTCAATGAGGTGGTCAGGAAGATGCGGCGGGATGCGAGGGCAACAGCCCGGCCGAAAGTCAATCGCTTGGCTCAGGCGCAACGGGCAATCGAGATTCTGTGATAATTGGACCCGAAGGGGCGAATGCCTGCTCTAAAGTGGCTTCCAGCGCGATCCATGGTGCCGAGTAGGGCGACTGCCGACGGCGTCAGGGCGAGCGACATTCTCCCTATAACAAATTCGCCGTTACACGACTTTTCGCCCAACACAGCTACCAAGTCCAATGAAGAATTTCCAAGACAACGCGCGCCGCGGGCTCGCTAACTTCGCAAGTGATCTTCGGCTGGACCGCTGCGATCTTATCGAAAGCGGTAACGGGACAGAGTACAAGAACCACTTGAACGACACCCTCTTTACCGTCTATCACCAACGTCTTGACCTAAGTAATCGGGGCTGCATTGAAGTTGCGATCGGCTCTGACAATATTGCACGCCAGCAGGGCTACGATGCGTCCGAAGCGTTCGCTTGGCTCACTCGCGCACAATCGACATACCGGAAAGCGATCAGCAAATCGCCTCACTGGTGGCCACGTATTGCCTTGCACTCGATGGATGAAGTCGAGCGGTTCATGCAAGACCTACGAACCTTCATCTCGGATGGCATCCGTTCAGAGCAAGCGAAGGATTCGATGGTCATCGAGACCACTCCGCCCGGGAACGAACCAATTGACGAACGAGTCCTTCAACCCATCAATAGCCGTCGGGGACAACCAGCATTTCGAAATGCCTTGCTTACCGCCTACGGCTCAGCATGCGCCGTCTCGGGTTGCACAGACGAAGCGGTCCTTGAGGCCGCACATGTAACGCCACATGCGGAGAGCCAAAACTACAGCCTTGCGAATGGGCTGCTCTTGCGTGCCGACATACACACCTTGTTCGACCTAAGACTAATATCGGTTGATCCTCGATGCGGTAGCATAGTTGTTTCGTCTAACCTGAGTTCTGCTTATCAAACGTTCGCCGGTCAGACACTTCGACTTCCGCCAAGGCCCGCTGATCACCCTGATCCCATTTCATTAATGCGGCACTACAAGGCGTGGCAACTGCAAGAAGCAACGTGACAGATCGTGGTCATTGCTTCTAACCGTTGGGCTTGACGCATACCAGGAAAAGCGACGGCAGGGCATCTTACGGCTGGCGGCCCGTTTGCTTCGCTTACCTCTCGGTCAACCGCTAGCCAACAGGGCTTCCGCCCTTGGCTCCAAACAATAAACTTGGGCACTTCCACATGACGCTTGATCCTCAAATAACTGGGAACGTCGGGTTGTACTACTGCTGCTATCGGCTGTCCCTCCTCGGCTGGAACGTCATGCCCACCGCCCGTAACGCGCGCGGTGTCGACATCATTGCCTATAGCAGAGATGCCACGCGCTTTCATGGAGTGCAGGTCAAGGCGCTAAGTAAACGCCACCCGGTTCCGCTCGGAACCTCGCTCGACAAGATCATGGGTGACTTCTGGGTCATCGTAAACAAAGTGGCATCGAGTCCCTCTGCTTTCATCCTGTTGCCATCCGAGGTCAAAGAGCGCGCCCACCGCGGAGAAAAGGAAGGGCGAATATCTTTCTGGCTCCAACCCACCGACTACGATCAAGATCAATTTTGTGAGAAATGGGAGCGTATCGGTCATGGCTGAACAGGACTCAACCCTTGGTTGCTCCGGACTGCTTTGGCAGCCGTTAACGCAAACGCAGGAGCGCTTTTGAGCGAACTCACCGGTAGGCAAATTTCTGAATCCAGAGATATGCTTGAGCAAGCTGCGGCGACACTCCTCGGAAAGATGCTCTTTGAGTTCTCCCGCCTTGATGTCAATCTGGCCCTCTGCGTTGCATGGGCAGACAGTGGCCAGCGATTGGAAGAACTAACCAAGCAGGTCGTAGAAGCTTCTTTTCACAAGAAGCTCGAGTTTCTTGGACAGTTCGTGGAGCGGTCTCTCCCGAGCGGTTCCAAGGGACACACCGCGTACACCGAGTGGATAGCCCAAGCACACACTTCACGCCTCCGGCGCAATCAGCTCGTTCACGGTCGCTGGGGAGTAGATCCGATACAGGGGCACGTCATCAACGTGATCGGTTTGCCAACCTCACCCGAGCAAAGCGAGTTCAGATACACACTCACCGACCTTGAAGGTGTGCATGATGAGTTGAGGCAGTTGCAGTCAAGATTGTTCGAGCTTAGAGAGCGATGGCCATTGTGAAGGGGTCTCCTAAGTCACTTCTTCCAGGCGATGAGTTTTCCGTAAGCCGCGCAACTTGAGAACTGCTGACCTGTCGTTGGGCAACGCCCCTTGACCCTCACCCCGTTCTAGACCGACCCGTCGGTCGTCCCCTACCAAGCCGCCTCCGGGCGGTTTTTTTGATTGACGATGACTCCAGCCCGGTACTTCGCTGGACTGCGTCGCAGCTCGATACAGCAGGTTTATCAAGAACTTACGCGCGTCCATCATATGCCGGTGCTTTCTGAAACTTGACCCGGTTTTCCCTCGCGCCGCTCCTATCTGGCTCTTGGAATCCGGGTCGTTCCAAGGAGTCATCATGGCAAAGATCAAGCTCACCAAGACCGCCGTAGAGTCAGCGCAACCCCAGGCCAAGGACATCGAACTACGGGATACCGTGGTGCCGGGCTTCCTGTGCAAGATTACCCCGAAGGGCCGCCGGGTGTTCATGCTCCAGTACCGCACGAACTCCGGGCAACCCCGCAAGCCCTCGCTGGGCCTGTTCGGGGAACTGACCGTGGAGCAGGCCCGCGTCATGGCGCAGGACTGGCTGGCCGAGGTTCGCCGGGGCGGCGACCCCGGTGGCGCCAAGGCCGAGGCGCGCAAGGCGCCCACGGTCGAAGCGTTGTGCAAGAAGTTCATGGAGGACTACTCCAAGAAGCGCAACAAGCCGAGCACGCAGCGCGGCTATCAGGCGGTCATCGACCGCTGCATCGTCCCGCTGATCGGCCGCAAGAAGGTGCAGGACGTGAAGCGGCCCGACATTGCCGGGCTGATGGAGAAGCTGGCCTACAAGCCGGCCGAAGCGAACAACGCCTTCGGCGTGCTGCGCAAGATGTTCAACCTGGCCGAAGTGTGGGGCTACCGCCCGGATGGCACGAACCCGTGCCGACACGTCCCGATGTACCCGCCCGGCGAGGAAACCCGGCTCATCGTGGACGACGAGCTGGCGCTGATCTTCCGCCAGTTGGCGAAGCTGGAGGCGGAAGGACTGGAGAACTACGTCATCCCGCTGGCGATCCGCCTGCAATTCGAGTTCGCCGGACGCCGCTCCGAAATCTGCATGCTCGAATGGGGTTGGGTCGATCTGGAGAACCGGCGTGTGGTCTGGCCCGACAGCAAGACCGGCGGCCTTTCAAAGCCCATGAGCGCGGAAGCCTATCGGCTGTTTTCGACGGCTCCGCGCCGGGAGGGCTGCCCCTACGTCCTGCCGTCGCCCAACGACCCGACCAAGCACCTAACCTTTGGCGAGCACTACGGCGGTTGGTGCCGGGTGCTCAAGGCCGCCGGCGTCCCGCACGTCGGCACGCACGGCATCCGCCATCGCTCGACCACCGACATTGCCAATTCGGGCGTGCCGACCAAGGTAGGCATGAAGCTCACCGGCCACAAGACCGTGGCGATGTTCATGCACTATGTCCACACCGAGGATAAGCCGGTGCGCGATGCGGCCGAGCTGGTGGCCAGCCGGCGGCAGGCCATCACGGGCGCGCGGCGCCCTGCGGAGGCCACGGCATGAGCAAGAAGACGCTTTCAGTGGCGGGGAAACCTCCCGCCGCCTTGCCGGCCGACTATCCCCGTTCCGCGATTTCCCAGACAGAGTCTGGGAAATTCGGCCTCGCCGAGCTAGGGCCTGTTAACACATCCTCAGTCCATCAGCGACGAGCACGAAGCTGATGAAGCCCAGGAACATGAGGTCGAGTTTCTCGAACCGCGAGAAGATACGGCGATAGCCCTTGAGTCGACGGAACAACCGCTCCACCTCATTGCGGCGCTTGTACATCTCGCGGTCGTAGTCCCACGGTTCGATCCGCGTCTTCATTGGTGGCACCACCGGAATGAAACCCAGATCCAGTGCCAGCTGCCGTGTCTCGTTGCCTTCGTAGGCGCGGTCCATCAACAAATGCACCGGCCTGCTGGCGGGCCCAAGACTGCTGAGCAGGCGCCGGCCTTCGGGTGCGTCGTGTGCCTGCCCAGGCGAGAGGCAAAACGTCACGGCCGTTCGAGCATCCGCGGCAACCATATGAATCTTGGTGTTCCATCCGCCTCGGGACTTTCCGATGGACTGCGGACCGTTTTAGTGCCCCTGTGCCGTCGGGATGGACCTTGATGCTTGTGGAGTCCAGCGAGACGGCTTTGATCCTGATACGCACGACTTGCGCACGCTGCAACTCCTCGAACATGCGATGCAGGACGCCAGCTTTGGTCCAGCGATTCATGCGCGTGTAAATCGTGTGCCAGTTGCCGAAGCGTTTGGGCAGTCCGCGCCACTTGCAACCATGTTCGGCCACATAAAGGATCGCATTGACCACCTGCAGATTGCTCAGGCTGACGTTGCCACGCTGCCTGGGCAGGCAGTGTTCAATGGTAGCGAATTGTTCGGGCGTGATCTCCATGTCGGAGATTTTCTGGCGCAATCGTCGCCGTCGCCATTAGTGTTAACACGCCCTAGCCAAGGTCTTCGCGCTGCCGTGGTCGGCCTATGCGCTGTTGATTTCGGCCATGGATGCCCGCGTGACCGGTGGCCGGCATCCCGTCCCGTCGGCTCCGATTGTCGTGCCGGCGTCACGACAATCGGGCGGGTCATCCCTTCTATCTAGGTGCTACACCGGAGACTGGAAAAGTATGCCCGTTTCGGGTATAGTTTGGAGGTCGAAATGACGGACATCCTGAAGCGCAAGGACTTTGCACGCTGGCAGTCGGGCGAGAAGCTGCCCGATGCCGTGTTGTGCAAGGCGGTTCAAGAGATGGAAAGCGGTCTGATCGACGCGGACTTGGGCGGCTCCCTCTACAAGAAGCGGGTGGCCCGCCCCGGCGGAGGCAAGAGCGGCGGCTACCGCACGCTGGTATCGGCCAGGATCGGCAGCCGCTACGTGTTCCTGTATGGGTTCCCGAAGAACGACAAGGCGAACATCACGCAGGACGAAAAGAAGGCGCTGCAATTCGCAGGCAAGGTGTTCTTGGAACTGTCCGCGGAAGCCCTGTCGAAAGCATTGCAGACCGGCGTGTTATTGGAGGTGCATTGTGAGCAAGATCATTGAATCGCTGCGTGGCGACCTGGCTGCGCTCCACGAAGTGGGCGCGATCAGCAAGGTGACGATGCGCAAGTTCGACGCGATCTGCCCGCCACCGGTGCGGGAGTTCGGTGCTGCCGACATCAAACGCCTGCGCGAAGCCTTGAAATTCAGCCAGCCGGTGTTCGCGCTTCACCTGCACACCACAGCCTCGACGGTGCGCAAATGGGAGCAAGGCGAGACTCGCCCGGCCGGTCCGGCCCTCAAGCTGCTCAACGTCATTGCAGACAAGGGCTTGCAGGCCATCATCTGATGCCTGACGAGGGAGACAGGCATTGGCGACGCGAATTGACCCTTTCAGCTCACAGAATCTTGAAGCCGCTTGCCGTGTGCTTGCAGATACTGAGCGGGGCCTGAGCGGAACGCAGATCGAGCGCCTGCTGCAAGAAATAGAGGTTGCTGACACGTCGCCCGGCATCACCAAATGGAAGCGGTTGTTCAATGCGTTGGCTGGCGCGCAGAACCGGCATCAGATCGGGAACCATCTCATCATGTTCATCAATCGCGCGATGAACCCGGTGAACTACGCCCGCGACCCCGCGACGTTCACCTGGCGGCGCGACGAACTCAATGTCGTCCTGGCCTTCTCCGGCTTCTACGTGCGCGAAGACGGTAAGGTTGGGCACGCCGACAAGGCCACGACGCTTGATGCCGCGCGTGCCCGAGCTGGACGACTAAAGGCTGCGCTCGAAAGCCGCGTCGTCCACGCGGAAGTGCTGAACTATTGCCGTGCCGAGCTGCTGGACGAAAACTACTTCCATGCCGTGTTCGAGGAAACGAAAGGTGTTGCGGAGCGGATTCGCCTGCTGTCGGGCCTGAACGGCGATGGCGCCGACCTAGTGAGCAAGGCATTCGCAGGCCAGCAACCCGTTCTCACCTTGGGATCGCTCACCACCGAGTCCGAAAAGAGCGAGCAGAAAGGCTTTGCTAACCTGCTGATCGGCCTCTTTGGCGCCGTGCGCAATCCGCTGGCCCATGCACCCAAGACGAATTGGCCTATGTCCGAGCAGGACGCACTGGACATCCTGACGCTGGTGTCGCTGATCCACCGCAAGCTGGATGGCGCCACGAAAGTCGCCGCCGTATCGCAATAACGGAAAGAGAAGAATGGACGAGGCGATCGTTGTCTTCTCTCGGAAAGGGATCTTTCAGACCACGATCGCCGCGCGCGACGTTCGCAGCCGGGAACATGCGCGCAAGCTCTGGCCCCTGGTATCTCCCGGCGCATCACGGCAGATGGTGACATGGGTCAGCCCATCCTTTGAAAGCGGGAAGCTGCGCCGGCGATCCCATTTCCGGATGCTTCCTGCCCAGCACACCTATAACCCAAAAGCGCACTTCGATGATGAAGAAGCCAGCCGGTGGCGCACAGTGCAGGAAAGCGCTGAACACCGACGTGCGAAGGAACTTGTCGCGGCTGAACTAGCCCGACGCTTGAACGCCGGACTTGCAATGCCCTGGGCGTTCAAGGACGCGGATGCGTCTGACTATTCGCTGGAAGGCAACTTGCTGCTCGGCGCCGATCGGGTGGCGATCGAGCACCCGCTGGAGACACCATTCGGCAGCAAATTCCGACTCGACGTTGCCGTGATCGGGCCGCCTGTCCAGACCGAGCCGATGGTGCTGGGGGGCGTCGAAATCGAACTCGGGCATGCCTTTGATGGGCGCAAGGCGCTAATCGGAAAATCGCTCGGATTCCCCCTCATCTCCATCGACATTACTGAGATGACGCTGGCAGAACTCACACCAGAATGGGCGCAGAAGGTGCTGACCGCAACCACGCGGAGTCATGAGCAAGGGCGCCGGCAGACCTACATCTACCTGCATGATCTGCTGTACCCCCTCTACGCGCAGCTACCGGCATTTCTCGACGATGAACAGCGCCACCAGTTTCTGGTGTTTGCGGACGACAACACTCTAAACAAGCTGGTGCGCTGGATGAACGCGCTGGCCGAAAAGCTGGAGTACTCGAAGGGTACGGTCGCCGTTGCCCTGGTCAATGGCAAGAACGAACAGTCGCGCAAGATGCTGGAACGCGCCGGACAAGTGGTTGGCCCCGACTGGGCTGAATTCAACGACCAACGATGCCTGCGTCTGACTCTTCCGCGGCCAAAAGGTCCGGCTGATCTCCAGGCTCATCGCTTCCACATGACGATGGCGCGCGTTCTGCTGTCGCGCACCGATGCGCTAGTTGGCTACAAGTATTGCAACGGTGTGGACAACAACCACCCCGAAGAAGATGTATGGGTTGCGCCTCGCTGGATCGCCGACCTGAAAACTCATACCCAGCACCGCGTATTGCCCAAGCGACTGTCTGAACCGATCAACAGGTTGATCGCGGTGGTTTCGGACCTGCATCGCAATCACGCGGCAACCAGCCAAGAGGCGTGACCATTCCCATACTGAATTTCAATCTATAGCTGTTTTTTGCGCTTTTTTCCGAGGGGCCGAAGAAGACAAAGATGGCAAGCACTCGAATAGGCGTTCTGCATAGACGAAGCCCATTCGCCTGACAGAATCCTGATCGAAATACAGCAGCCAAGCGGCAAGCAGCGCTAGGGAAATGAGTAGTGTCAAGCCGGCTGCGAGCCCTGGATCAGCAAAACTCATTGGGTTGAAGTGAGGCGGTGCTACCCGTAGGACCTTTGCGATCAAAAGTCCGTAAAGGATGCCCACGAGACACGACGCGACACCGACGGGCTTCATCGCCAACATGTTGCGATGGAATCCATACGCGATGTTCTCCTTCAGCAAGAGCTGCTTGTTCGAGCGCGTGAGTTCGCGAAGTCGTTTGGTTGCCCCTATGTACGTGTCGTCTGCCTGTTCAGGGGCTGCCAACTCTTCTTCCGCTGTTGGCATCGCGATGCCAAGTTTGGCAGTGATCGCCGTGTGGTAGCGCTGCTTGCTGACACCATCGAGAAACCTGTCGCGGTGGCGCAGTGCAATGGTGGTGGGCATGCCCCCCCACTTGGCAACTAAGGTTTCTTCGAGTTTCTTACCGCGGCCACGGGCAACGCTCGCAAGCGCATAAATGGCCCCACAGCCACCAAGCAGGCCAATCACACTCGTAAGCACAGGATGCTTGGCTCCGTAGACGCACAACAACGGAACCAGTACCGGCAAGGCCACAAGAAGCCCAGGAACAACCCGCGCCTTGCGCTCATAAGGGTCCTTGACCAGTTCAAAAATTGTTGTCATACGGAGTCAAGCCTGTGCCGTAAGGGCATCGATGTAGGGTTGAATATCGTCACGATTTTTCAGCGCGATCTGTTGTGCGAGCGGATCTGGTGCTTCCTTGGTGTGCAAGCCCAAACGTCTTAGTGTGTAGTAAAGGAATGCTTGACGGCATGGAAGCTTGACCTGCCCGTCTTCCATGCCGTAGTCCAACTCCAACACTCGTTTCTTGGCCGCCGGTAAGTCGGGGTGTGGCGCAAGGATCAGTGTCAGCACAGTATGCCAATGCGTATCCTGACTGAAGTCCACTTGGCTCGGCTCTATACCATCGATGCGAAGGATTCGAGCGAGGACGAAATCGCTGAAACGCTGGCGCTTGTGGCAAAACGCGCGCACGTGCCAACGAAAGCCATCGTAGCCAAGAGCGTGTGGCGACAACAGGCGAATTGACTCGTTCAAGGACGTCATGGACTGGTAACTGACTCGAATAGCTTCCTGCTGCCGTATTGCACGAACCACCAATTCGACAGTCTGCTCGTCGATGGTGCGCCAGGGGGAAGGAGCCCAATCTGTCTCCGGCGCGGAGCCGATAAAGCTGGCAGTTGACTCAACCACCCCCATCTTGGTTGCCAACAGTTCTGCCAGATAACGTTGTGCAGAGCTTCGCTGGTAAAGCGGACGAAAACTCGGCGCTGCCGTGTAGGTCTTGGAGCTGCGGTCGTATGTCAGATTGTTCGGTGCCAGTTCTGTGTACTTGGCAATGTCAAGTGACGCTTGAGGCACTGATATGCCGAAGTGCTCAGTGAGATCCATTCGATTGATGCGCCGCTCCCAGCGCAACCGAAAATCGATGAACTGAAGTCTGCTCTCCAGCCCCCAGCTCAGCCCCTTGGGCTCAACAGGTTCGGCAGTAGCAACGGGGGGCTCTTGCATCAGTAGCACCTAAAAAGTAGACGGATCGAAAAAATAGTCGTACATTAACTATACGCGATCACTCCTCAGTCGTCTACTCGGAGACCCCAAGTGCCCACCACCATCACCTTTTTCCCCGTTGACAACGGGGACATGACCCTCATCAAGTTCGGTGATCTTGATGCCACCACCCTGCTGATCGACGTAAACATCCGACAAGATGCCGACGATCCAGAGGGGGAGGCGCGTGATGTCGCCAAGGACCTGCGTGATCGACTGAAGAAGGATGAAAACGGCAGACCATATGTTGATGCTTTCCTGCTGAGCCACCCCGACGACGACCACTGCCGAGGGCTGACTCGTCACTTCTACTTGGGCGAGTTGGATAAGTACCCGGACGACAAGAAGGACGACAAGGACAAGAAGATCGTCATTCGCGAGATGTGGTCGTCTCCCATTGTGTTTCGCCGTGCGAGCAAGACCCTCACCTTGTGTGATGACGCGAAGGCGTGGGCTACCGAGGCGCGCCGACGTGTTCAGTTGAATCGAGACAAAAACTTCACCGTTGGGTCCGGTGATCGCATCCAGATCATGGGGGAGGACATCAATGGAAAGACCGATGACCTCACCTCCATCGTGCGGAAGGTCGATACGCGCTTCTCTACGATCAACGGCAAGAGTTCTGCATTCTTCTCTGCGTTTCTTCTTGCACCTTTGGAGGCCAAGGACGATGAGGAAGAGGAAGAGTGCCTGGTCAAAAATCAGTCCAGTGTGATCTTGAACTTCACATTAGCTGCCGATGCAGCGACACCAGATGGCGCGAAGTTTCTTACTGGCGGGGATGCTGAAGTATTCATCTGGAACCGCCAATGGCAGCGCCATGAGGCCGAGACTGAGGTGCTGGAGTACGACATCATGCAGACGCCTCATCATTGCTCTTGGCACTCTTTGTCCTATGACAGTTGGTCGAAGTGCGGAGAAAAAGCAAAACTGGATGCAGATGCAAGAAAGGCGCTCTCACAGACCCGTGACGGCGCCGTCATCGTCGCAAGTTGCAAGCCCATCAAAGATGATGACAGCGATCCGCCCTGCATCCGTGCAAAGCGTGAATATGTAGAAATCGTGGAGGAAGCAAAAGGTGAGTTCTACTGCACGGGCGAGTACCCGAGCGAGAAATCTGTGGAGCCCCTCGTTTTCACCGTCACTTCCCAAGGTGTGCAGCCCCCCTCGAAGAAGGAAGCTGGATCGAAGGCCGCCGCCGTGATCACCTCCGCGCGAACTCCCATGCCGCACGGGGCATCATGACGGACGCTATCGCAGACGCACTGCATCAACTTCAGCGACATCGGGGCTTGACCCGCGTTGGCGAACCAAAGGTAATCGGTGCATCGACGCAGATAGAGGTCGATGTTGCCGTGCAACTGCCAAACAGGTCTCGGCGTAGCGGCGTCTCCGAAACCGGGGTGCGTGCCGTCGAGACATGCGTGCTGGTATTGGGCAGTGACTGGCCCCTATCCGCGCCCAAGCCCTTCTTGCGTGCGGACTTCCCACTCAACTTGCCACACATAAACCCCCATCGCGAAGGCGAGTTGGTTTCGCCATGCCTGTTCGAAGGATCTTTGAACGAACTGCTGCATCGGTTTGGTCTCGACGCCATTGTCGATCAGTTGGTTGATTGGCTGCACAAGGCTGCTGCCGGAACGTTGTTGGACCTGGAGCAAGGGTGGGAACCGACGCGGCGAGACAGTTGTCCTTCGACCGTTGTCTTCAGTGCCGAAAAGGTCGCGGCCGCCGCCCCCGTTGACGGCGCGGTTTTGGTGGTTTCCGCGGGCTACGTGACGATTGATGGCGGGCTATACGCCATCATCGATGACGAGCTGAGCGCACAAGTCGATCCTGTGTTTTCCCAAGGCGTTCACAACGACAAGTTGGGAAAGTGGGGGAATGGCCATACCGCGACCTTCATTGCGCGGGGACCAATCACCGATGGCCACCCGTATGTAGTCGAACGCTATCAACCGGAGACGGTTGTCGATCTCACGACACTGCTAGATCGAGCAGCGGAGCTTGGTATCGATCGTGACGCTTTAGCCCAAAGCTTGGAGGGTTATTACGGGCGCTCGATTCTGGATATGCAACAAGACTCGCGTGGTTGGGTTCACGGTTTGTACGCGATTGTGATTCTGACTGTACAAAGACCAGCGCCGCTTGTTGGATCACCAGGCCGGAGTGTCGAGGTATTGCCCTATGTGGTGCGCTATGAACTCAACGCTCAATCGCTCCTAGAGCGAAATGCCACGGTTCACCCCGCCTTTCACGCGCATGCGTTGTCTCCCGAACTGCTGGCAAGGACATCCGGTATCCCGTCAGCAGCCACATCGCAGCCGCTGGTCATCCTCGGCTGCGGTAGTGTGGGATCAAAAATCGCGATGCACCTCGGGCGGGCTGGTTTCGGCTCAATGACTTTCGTTGACAACGAATCCATGTCACCTCACAACGCAGCTCGGCATGCACTCATTGAGCGAGCATCGGTGCTGGTCCCACCCCGGAAGTCGGCGCTGATGAAGACGGTCTTTGAGGAACTGTCGCATCTTCAATCGCGCGCGTTCGACGCTGATGCTGTGACTCTCTTGGTCGATCCGGAACGATTCGCCACAACTGTTCCGCAGGATGCTGCCCTTATCGTGGACACGACGGCTTCACTTCAAGTGCTGGCCGCAGAAACGCAATCAAAAGCATTGGACCAATCCCCAGCTCGACTGACACGGGTAGTGATGTATGGCCAGGGGCGTTGTGTCGCGGTTTTGCTTGAAGGGCCAAGTCGCGCTGGTCGGGTTGATGACCTCACGGCATTCTTGTTCGAGTGCTGCCGGTTTGTGCCAGAACTTCGTGCGTCGATTGCCGGTGATACGTCTGAGCCGACGCGCATTTTTGTAGGGGACAACTGCCGCTCACTGACCATGCCAATGTCAGATGCCGTTGTTTCGCGGTCTGCATCACTGGCTGGAGTGCAACTGGAACGCTGGCTCGTTGATGGGCTTCCGGAGGAAGCGACGCTTTGTGCTGGTATCTCGGACGCCGAAGGCCTTGGCATGGCATGGAGCCGCGCCAGCCTTGGCCCGACCACTGTGCTCGATGTAGTGGACGATGGCGGCTGGAGCATTCGGATTCTGCACCCTGTGGCGCACGCGATCGATGCTGATGCGCTGCACTGGGGTGCGGTGGAAACAGGAGGCGCCTTGGTTGGCCGTATCTCGTTTGAAAATCGAACCATCACCATTGCGGGCCTTGTTGAGGCACCGTCTGACAGCGTTCGCGAGGCCGCTCGTTTTGTCCTTGGAACCAGTGGGCTTGTCCAAAGTTTGCGCGCTGCAAACGCGGCCTCTTTAGGGTATCTCGCTTTCATTGGCACCTGGCACAGCCACCCGAAAGGCGGGGCTCATTCGGGGATAGACCGAAATACATTGCGCAGCATCGCAGAGGATGCCGGTGGCCTTCCCGCCGTGTCGTTGGTATGGACTCCGACAGGACTCACGTGCGCGGTTGACCGCTGGTAAGAACAAAGTCGCCGGCACTTTTTTTGGCAGGAAACGAGGGGGATTTATGGCTGACTACTTCGAGATTGATTTTTTAGGCGTCGAAACAGCGAAAAGTGGGGATGCGATCACGCTACGCTATTCGGTGGATGGCACTGAGGGCGTGCACGTCGTTGACGGTGGATATCTGGATACGGGAGATCAGATCGTCGAGCACCTGAAAACCTATTACGGAACAACTGTCATCGACCATGTGATCCTCACGCACCCTGACCGCGACCACGCCAATGGGCTGCGGAAGGTCTTGGAGCAATGCACAGTCAAGAATCTCTGGATCAACAGACCATGGATATACGCAGATCAACTGATTGATCGCTTCGAGAACTATGAGTCAGTTGAAGCCCTGAGAAGGAAGTTGCGATCCATCTACGATGCTTCGGCAGCTCTTGAGGATATTGCGCTGGAGAAGGGAGTTTCTATCCATGCCCCTCTTCAGGGGCAAAGCATTGGCCCATTCATGGTAATGGCACCAACTTTGGGCCGCTATCTTGACCTGATCGCAGATTCATCGAAGACACCGGAAGCTGTTGAGGAAAGCGCTAGGGATAGTGCGCTGAGCAGCCTATTCCGGGTAGTAAAGGCCGCGACGGCCTATATCAAGTCCCTGTGGGGCGAGGAGTATTTTCCACCTGCTCCCACCAGTAGGGAGAATGAAATGAGTGTGGTGCAGTCGGCTGTGCTGAACGGCCATCGCATTATGCTTACTGGTGATGCCGGACGAGAAGCGTTGCAGGAAGTGATCGACTATGCCCCCTTTGCGGGACTGACGTTGCCCGGAATTCGATACTTCCAAGTGCCTCACCACGGAGGTCGGCACAACGTCTCGACGGAAATTCTGGATCAATTGCTGGGGCCACGCTTGGACGCGATGCCTGACAATCACCACTGGAATGCCATATGCAGCTCCGCCAAAGCGGACGAGGATCACCCGCGGAAGTCGGTGATTCGCGCTGTATTGCACCGGGGCGGGCACTGGGCGGCAACTGAAAGCAAGAACATCCGCATCGGCGCGGGCATCACCCGTGATGGCTGGGTGCCGATTCCTCAGGCGCCATATCCCGAAGATCAAGAGAACTGACTTCGACAGAAGGTCAGCACCATTTTGATTTTCTGCTGACTACATTGTTTGCGTCTCGGCGTGCCGCCGTCGGGTTCGCGGGCTGCGCCCCGCGCTTCGTTCCGAATCGCGGCCGTCCGGCTTTGACCCCTGACGCCTTCGGCCCTTGCGGGCCTGCGCACTCCGCTTGCACAAAGGCGGGGGTGGGCAGTGGGCGGGTGTAGGCGGTCTTGCTGTTCCCTTTCACCCTACCACGGCGTTCTCGCCGTCAAGGGCTGCGCGTGCTCGCACGCTTGCGGCCGTGGCCGTCTTTGCCCCTGTGACGGCTTGCGCTGCGCCGTGCTGGCGACGGTTCCGGGCAATTCCGCCCGAGCAACCGGAGCACGATCATGTCGCAACTGTCCATTCCTTCCTTCGATTCCCCGTTGATGCTGCGTGACTCGCGCGGGCGCTACCGTCAGGCATCGGCCGACCAGATTCTCGAAGCCGCGCGCCAGGTCATCGACCAGAAGATGCAGCGCGGTGACGAGTTCACTTCGCCGGCGGCGGTCAAGGATTACTTGCGCGCCAAGCTGGCCGGCTTCGAGCAAGAAGTCTTCGCGGTGCTGTTCCTCGATACGTGCCATCGGCTGATCGACTATGCCGAGATGTTCCGCGGCACGATCGACAGCGCGGAGGTTCATCCGCGCGAAGTGGTCAAGGAGGCGCTGCGGCTCAACGCGGCAGCGGTCATCATTTCGCACAATCACCCGAGCGGGAACCCCGAGCCGAGCGCGGCCGACAGGGCACTGACCTCGCAGCTTCGGCAGGCGCTGGCGCTGGTGGACGTTCGCACGTTGGATCACATCATCGTGGCGGGCGGCACCACCACGTCTTTCGCCGAACGTGGCTTGATCTGATCGAGGGGGCTTCGGCCCCCTTTTTGCTGTGCCCGGTGGCGCAGCTCCGGCCCTCGCGGGCCTGCGCGTGCTGCGCACTTGCCAAAGGCAGGTGTGAGTGTCGCGTTGAGGGGGCGGTCTTGCTGTGTCCCTTCACCGTATCACGGCGTTCTCGCCGTCAAGGGCTGCACGCGCCTTGCGCGCTTGCGTCCTGGCGGCCGTCTGCGACCCCTGACTGCTTGCGCTGCGCCGTGCTGGCGACGGTTCCGGGCAATTCCGCCCGTGCAACCGGAGATCGTCATGAACGACAAATCGCACGTTTCGCTTGAACAACACGTTTGCCTTGTCTGCGGTACTCGCTTCGACACCGGCGGCGTCCTGCTGGATCGCCGCCTGCGCGCGAGCATGGAGCGCCACACGGCAACCGGCTGGGGCTTGTGCCCCGAACATCAGAAGCTGTCCGACGATGGCTTTGTCGCGCTGGTCGAGTGCGACCCGCAGCGCAGCGGCTCGCCGGCGGGCGGTGGCCGCGTGAAGCCCGAACAGGCATACCGGACGGGCCGCCTGGCGCACCTCAAGCGCGAAGCCTTCGCGCAGGTGTTCGACGTACCGATCGCGGCCGACCAGCCGTGCGTCTTCGTCGAACCCGGCGTGATCGAGCAGTTGCAGACGATGACTGCGAACTGATCGCGCCTGGTGCCATCCGGTGCGCTGCCCTGCGGGGCGGCGCACCTTTTTTTCTGCTGCGCCCTGGTGCCGATGACTTCGCGCCTACGGCGCTGCGCGCTGGTGCTTGCACTCCAGGGGAAGTGCCTTCGGCACATCCCCGCCGCGCTTCGCTTGGCGCCCCTGCAACACCGCCGCCCCGGCTGCGCCGGCGCGGCAATACCGATGCCGCAAAGGCTGCTTGTCCACCACAGAAGATCCACGCTGCATCTCCACCACTGCATGGGCGTCCCCGGCCAAGAAACATGGCCGGTCGCGCTGTCGTGCTTCGCATCGAGCCGCCTGCGGCGTCTCGCCCCTGACGGGCTTCCATCGTTCCCTCGCTCCGCTCGGCTGACGCCTACGGCCCGGCTTCCAGCTTCGGGCCTGCGCGCTTCGCTTGCGTGCGGTCGGCACACAGGGATGGCCGTTGCCTTGTCCAGCCGTCTCCCCTGACTTCATCACCTTACCCGCGACCGTAGCCCGCTCCCGCGTGCCGTCAAGGCGCGCAGGGCCGTGTCCTCGGCTGCGCCTGCGGGCCGCACCAACCCTGCGCTTGTCTCCTTGACGGCCCCCGTCCGCGCGCTCCTTTGGCCGCGGGCGATGAACTCAGGAAAGACGGTGGCAACAGGGCCAACCGGGTTCCTCGTGCCGACCGCACCGAACAGCCGAAAGGCTGGGCTCCGAATCTTGGAATCCGGTGTGCGGTTTGAACAGCAAACCCTTTTCGTCAGGAGAAATGCAATGCAACTCGCATCCCGATTCGCTTCCCGTTCCCCGGTGCTGCGTTCGGAACGTCCCTTGTCCGACGACCAAATCCGGGCCGTGGCCCCGTCCATCTTCGCGGACGCCCCGCACGAAAGCCGCTCCGAGCGGTACAGCTACATCCCCACCGCGACCGTGCTGCAAGAACTGCGCGGAGAAGGCTTCGAGCCTTTCATGGTGACGCAGACCCGCGTGCGCCACGACGACCGCCGCGACTACACCAAGCACATGATCCGGCTGCGCCATGCCAGCCAGATCAACGGACGCGAGGCCA
>AATN01000128.1_pt1 | contig 19422 bp, 19 predicted proteins | sample 270648 | NCBI WGS metagenome assembly AATN01 (sample SAMN02954269, study PRJNA17659) | bioreactor sludge metagenome | biome: terrestrial; feature: bioreactor; material: sludge; isolation source: Enhanced Biological Phosphorus Removal (EBPR) bioreactor sludge | place: Australia: Brisbane, Queensland
CGTTGATCTTTTGGAGGAGATAGATCGTGACTTTAATGCATAATCCTATTAAGAAAGCCATCCTAGCGTCAGTGTTGGCTATTTCTCTGACTTCTATTTCTGCCTATGCAGTTGAAGTCAATTTTGTTTCTGGTGCAGTTGGTAAAGACATCGAGGTCTTTAAAGAGCTGGTGAAGCCTTGGGAAAAAGAAACGGGTAATACTGTAAAAGTCGTACCCATGCCTTCTTCCACAACGGATCAGTTCGCTCAATACCGTTTATGGCTGTCAGCTGGTAACGCTGATGTGGACGTTTATCAAACCGATGTTATCTGGGCACCACAGTTAGCTGATAACTTCGAAGATTTAACCGAAGCCACAAAAGATGTTATCAAAGATCATTTCCCATCCATTGTTGAATCGCAAACTGTTAACGGTAAATTGGTAGCGATGCCCTTATTTACTGACGCACCAGCCCTTTATTATCGCAAAGACTTGTTGGAAAAGCATAAACTCAGCGTGCCCAAAACTTGGGAAGAGTTAACTGAAACCGCTAAAAAAGTTCAAGAAGCTGAGCGTGCGGAAGGCAGTAAAGATCTTTGGGGCTTTGTATGGCAAGGTAATGCCTATGAAGGTTTGACCTGTAATGCTTTAGAGTGGGTTAAATCCTTTGGTGGTGGTCAAATTGTTGAGCCAGATGGAAAAATTTCTGTCAATAATCCAAAAGCAGTTGCTGCCTTAGATTTGGCTAAATCTTGGGTCAATAATATTTCCCCTCCCGGTGTCCTTTCATACGGTGAAGAAGAAGCACGCGGTGTTTGGCAAACTGGCAATGCCGTTTTCATGCGTAACTGGCCGTATGCTTATGGTTTAGGTGAAGCAGACGATAGTAAAGTGAAAGGCAAATTTGATGTTACAACCCTACCAACGGGCGGTGGTCATGACAAATCGGCCGCAACTTTGGGGGGCTGGAACTTAGCAGTTTCTAAATATGCGAAGAACAAGGAAGCAGCGATTGCTTTAGTGAAGTTCTTAGCTTCCACTGAAACCCAAAAGCAAAACGCTTTGATTGGCTCTAAGTTGCCAACGATTATGTCTTTATATGACGACGCAGACATTAAAGAAAAGCAACCGATTATTCCACGTTGGAAGGATGTATTTTTACAAGCGGTGCCACGTCCATCTGCACCCACTAAGGTTAAATATAACGAAGTATCTTCTAAGTTCTGGTCTGCAGTGCATGAAACTTTATCCGGTAAAGGAACTGCTGCTGAAAACCTCGAAGTATTGGAAGCCGATTTAACCGAATTACAAGGTAAAGGTTGGTAAGTTCTCCTCCAAACCCTAAAAGCTGCTAAGCCTTAGGGGTTACGTCGGAAGGGTAACAGCCTTGGTTGTTACCCTTTTTAATCAGCACCACCCTAGGAGAGACCTCATGAACCCCTCTCATGCAGTTTCATCTTCAGGTAAAGCAGAATTACAAACACAGCGTATTCGCGCGGCCATGTGGTTTTTAATACCCATGATCGCTGCCTTAGTCCTTGTTGCTGCTTACCCCTTATTTCGTTCGATTTACTTTAGTTTTACCGATACCTCGCTGAGTAATCTATATGGCGGGCAATGGATCGGTTTTGATAATTATTTAAGCTGGCGTACTTTGCCGTCTGGCAAGACCATTTTCCGTGGAACTTTGGTTGATCCCGCTTGGTGGAATGCGGTTTGGAATACCGTGCGTTTCGCTTTTGTATCGGTCACTTTAGAGGCTATCTTAGGCATGATTGTTGCGTTAGTGCTCAATGCTGAGTTCAAAGGTCGTGGTTTAGTGCGTGCTGCGATTTTAATTCCTTGGGCGATTCCTACCATCGTGTCTGCCAAAATGTGGAGCTGGATGCTGAATGACCAATTCGGCATTATCAATGATGTCTTAATGAATCTAGGCATCATCTCGCAAAAAATCGCATGGACGGCCAGTGTTGATACGGCGATGTTTGCGGTATTAATTGTAGATATTTGGAAGACGACTCCTTTTATGGCTTTGTTATGTTTAGCAGGGCTACAAATGGTGCCAAAAGATGTGTATGAGGCCTCGAAAATTGATGGTATTCATCCGGTCAAAGTATTTTTTAAGATTACCTTACCATTGGTAAAACCGGCTTTGATGGTGGCGATTATTTTCCGGATGCTTGATGCGTTGCGTATCTTCGATTTAATTTACGTATTAACACCGAACTCATCTACCACTAAAACTATGTCGATTATCAGTCGTGAAAATATGATTGAGTTCGATAAGTTCGCGTATGGTTCAGCACAGTCGACCTTGTTATTTACCTTCATTGCACTGTTTGTGATTCTCTATATCTGGCTAGGTAAAGTCGATTTGAGTGGAGATAACAAATGAAAAGCCTACAGACTTTAGCATTTTATTTGTTAGTACTGGTGATAGTCGTTGTATCAGTCTTCCCGTTCTACTATGCCATTCTGACGAGCTTTAAGACGGGAACAGCCTTATTTGAAGTTGATTATTGGCCTACCTCTTTTAGTTTTAGTAACTATTTTTCGGTGTTCCAACAAGGTGAGTTCTTGCGCAATATTTTGAACTCTGTGTTTGTTGCGACCATGACTGTTGCATTAGCCTTGCTGATGGCAGTGACCGCTTCTTATGCTTTGGCGCGGGTACGTTTCCGTGGTCGTGGCTTGTTGCTCATGACGATTTTGGCAGTTTCTATGTTCCCACAGATTGCGGTCTTGTCCGGTTTGTTTGAGATGATTCGCTTCATTGGCATTTATAACACACCTTGGGCCTTAATCTTGTCGTATACCATTTTCACCTTGCCATTCACTGTTTGGGTACTCACCACCTTTATGCGTGATTTACCAATTGAAATTGAAGAGGCGGCAATTGTCGATGGTGCAACACCTTGGCAGATCATTACTAAAGTATTTTTACCTTTGATGTGGCCTGCCTTGGTAACAACAGGCTTGTTAGCCTTCATTGGTGCATGGAATGAGTTTTTATTTGCCTTAACCTTCACCTCATCGAATGAGACACGCACGGTACCTGTAGCGATTAGTTTGCTTTCGGGTGCGACACAATATGAAACCCCTTGGGGCATTATTATGGCGGCTTCAGTGTTGGTCACGGTGCCAATTATTATTCTGGTATTGATTTTCCAACGTAAGATTGTGGCTGGTTTGACAGCTGGTGGCGTTAAAGGCTAAAGGAGTGTTGAGATGGCTCGTATTGAATTAAAAAATGTACGGAAGTCGTATGGCGCCATTGATGTCATCAAAGGTGTCAATCTAGATATTCGCAGTGGCGAATTTATGGTGTTTGTTGGTCCTTCCGGTTGTGGTAAATCCACTTTATTGCGCTTAATTTCAGGGTTGGAGGATATTACCTCGGGCGATATGCTGTTTGATGGCGAGCGAGTAAATCATCTTGCTCCATCAAAACGCGGTATTGCGATGGTATTCCAATCGTATGCGCTTTATCCGCATATGAATGTCTATGACAATATGGCTTTCGGGATGAAGCTTGCGAATACTACACCGGAGGATATTCGTGTTCGGGTGGAGAAAGCAGCAAAAATGCTGCAAATTGCCCACTTATTAGACCGCCTGCCCAAGCAATTATCGGGTGGTCAACGTCAACGTGTTGCAATTGGGCGTGCAATTGTACGTGATCCACGCGTGTTCTTGTTTGACGAACCTTTATCCAACTTGGATGCGGCCTTGCGGGTACAAACTCGCTTAGAAATCGCCAAGTTACACCATGACATGAATAAAGCCACTATGATTTACGTTACCCATGATCAGGTCGAAGCGATGACTTTGGCGGATCGGATTTGCGTATTACGTGATGGTTTGGTGGAGCAGGTAGGTACTCCAGCAGAGTTATATGAAAGCCCTAACTCAGTCTTCGTTGCAGGTTTCATTGGTTCGCCGAAAATGAACTTCCTCACTGGTAAGTTCGCCGAGCAATTCAATTGTACTACTTTGGGTATTCGTTCTGAGCATTTAAGCATCGATAACACCAATCCAGTCTGGCAAGGTGAAGTCGTGCACTATGAAAATCTAGGTTCAGATAACTATATTTTCGTAGATATTGGCAGCGAAGAGCCAATGATTGTGCGCGAAGATGGTACCGTGACTTTAGAGCTTGGTACTAAGGTCGGGATTCGTCCACAACCACATAATTTGCATCGTTTTGATGCTAACGGTAAGCCTATTCGACGGTAGACCTACCGTTTTCAGGTAGCTGTTAGTTACTAACAGCTACTTCGTCTGTGACTTGAAACAGTGCAACCCCATTGCCCGCCAAGTTCAATTGCCCATCGACTAATTGCGCAGCTTCCAATAAAACTTCAGTCACCTGACCATCGCTGAGCTTCACATGCTGTGCTGTCGGTGAAAGATTGAAGACACACAGCAAATCACTACCACGTTTAAACGCTAAAATCGGTTCTTGGGTAGCGAGGAAATGCGTAGCACCATGCTTTAAAGGAGCGCTCGCCTTACGCAAACGCAACATACGTTTATAGAAGTTCAATACGGAGTTGGGGTTGTTTGCTTGTTGTGCGGCACTGTGGGCAACTTGCTCAGGCTTGACGGGTAGCCACGGTTTGGTACTACTAAAGCCCGCATTAGGCTGATTTGCATCCCAAGTCATAGGGGTACGGCAACCATCACGGCCCTTGTTCTCTGGCCAGAAGCGCAAACCTTGTGGATCGGTTAATTCGCTGTATTCTAGATTCGATTCAGTCTGACCGAGTTCTTCGCCTCCATAGACGCAAATCGAGCCTTGTAGCGACAGCAGTAAAGCGCCGGCTTGTTTTGCTAAGGCTTCATTACTGACACCATGTTTTTGCCAGCGGGTCGCGTGGCGCACTACATCATGATTCGAGAACGCCCAGCACGGCCAGCCATGCGGTGCACCCGTATAAAACTCATCAATCAACTTGCGAAAATGAGTAGCACTGAACGGATCTTTCAACATTTCGAAGGAATAACACATATGCAAGCGTTTGCCAGAAGTATATTCGCCCATCATGCGAATCGGGTGGTGATCTTCGCCCATTTCACCCACCATAGTACGTGCATCGAATTCATCTAACAGGGCACGCATCCGCTCTAAAAATACCAAATTCTCAGGTTGATTTTTCGAGAAAATATGGTATTGCATCGAATAAGGATTCCATTCAGGTTTTTCCTTGCGACGATAATCGGCAGGATCATTACGTAGTAAAGCATCGTGGAAATAGAAATTTACGGTATCCAAACGGAAACCATCCACACCGCGTTCCAACCAAAAACGCATAGTTGAGAGCAACCAATCCTGTACGGCTGGGTTATGAAAGTTGAAATCTGGTTGTTCGACCAAAAAGTTATGTAAATAGTATTGATGACGACGTGAATCCCACTGCCAAGCACCACCACCAAAAACTGATAGCCAATTATTGGGCGGTGAACCATCATGTTGTGGATCAGCCCAGATATACCAGTCAGCTTTCGGATTGGTACGGTTCTGGCGGCTTTCTTGAAAGAAAGGATGCTCAGAACTGGAGTGCGATAAAACTTGGTCAATAATGACTTTTAAGCCTAGCTCATGAGCGCGTGCAATCAATTGATCAAAATCGGCCAGTGTGCCAAAGGTCGGATCAATGTCCGTATAATTGGACACGTCGTAGCCCATATCTAACATTGGTGAGGTAAAAATCGGCGATAACCAAATTGCATCCACTCCTAAGTCCGCGACGTAAGGTAAGCGCTCGGTAATACCGGCTAAATCGCCTATACCATCGTTATTGGAATCCTGAAAAGAACGAGGATAAATCTGGTAGGTAACAGCCCCGCGCCACCATTCATTCATATATGCTCCTTGTTAGCTAACTCGTTGTGGTACTTGCGATTTCTAGTGATGCTAGTATAACCAAAGCGCTTTGAGTTTATTAGTCACAAACTTTATTAACAAGGTTAAATTTTTGTTAGTCAATTTCTGCGAATGCGTGTCGAACCACGGATAACTAAATCTACCTCGAGTAGTTGCTGCTGCTTAGCATGTGCTGTGTCACCCACTTCAATTTCGTGATGCAACATTTTGGTTATTTCATAGCCTGCTTTCCGAATGGGTGAACTAGTAGTTGTGAGGGGGGGATCAAATTTATCCGCTCGTAAATAGGGGAGATAATCATCATGCACAATAATCGCCACATCATAACCCGGCTCTAAACCATGCTGGCGTAGAGCGCGCATCGCACCGAGGGCAAAAATCATATTACTGATTAACAAGGCGCTAGGCCGGGGGCGGTGCATCAATAATTGTGCAGCAGCATTAAAGCCTGATTCCTCAGTGATCTCGCCCTGTACACATAAGCTCGGATCGTAAGTAATACTATATTGCTCAAGTGTCGATTTGTACCCTAAATAACGATCATTAGCGTAATTCAGACTTTGATCACCATTGATCAGGCCGATACGGTGATGGCCTAATTCGATTAGTAAGCGTGTAGCTCTAGCAAAAGCGCCTTGATTATCGATATCACAATAGGAGTAGGTTTGATCGCAGTGAGTACGGCCATGTACAACGAAAGGAAGATTAGAGCCGACTAAGCTTGCGACGCGTGCATCATTCACTGCTGGACTACTAATTAGTAAGCCATCTACCCGTCCAGACATGGCCAGTTGTTCATAGACTTCTAGCTCCTGACTTAGCGGGGTTGGGATCACGGTAATATCCATATCCGCTTCCGCTAAAAACTGCGCCACCCCTGCTAAATACTCGCCAAATAACGGCTCAACAAATAAGTTCTTTTCAATGGGTAAGACAATTCCAATATGTTCAGTGCGACCTGTCGCTAAGGATTTAGCGCTGGGGTTAGGCCGATAGTTCATTTCACGCGCCAGTTGTATCACACGTTGCCGAGTCCGCTCACTCACTTCAGGGTAACCATTTAAAGCACGACTAACCGTTGTTTGTGATAATCCAAGGCGCTGTGATAGCTCTTTCAGACTCATAAGGGACTGGATCTTTTACTAGGGCTGATAAAGCTTGATTCTAGCGAATAAGCAAGAGCTGGAATAGTAGCTTTACCTTAAGGTAAACATTTAATATTTCAAAGCGCTTTGATCTTATGCTTTAATGAGGGATCAGCTTCCTGCACACGATACACAACACGGAGAGGGTACTCACCATGCAAGCGCAATATTTACAATTAGGTGGTGATAATGACTGGTGGAAAGGCGCAGTTATTTATCAAATTTACCCACGTTCATATAAAGATACTAACGGTGATGGGGTCGGTGATCTGCCCGGCATCATCGAGAAATTAGCTTATATTGCTGATTTAGGCGTGGATGCGATTTGGATTTCACCTTTTTTCACTTCACCCATGAAGGATTTTGGCTATGACGTATCAGATTATCGTGATGTCGATCCTTTATTTGGCAAGCTAGATGATTTCAAACAGCTCTTAAGCAAGGCACATAGTTTAGGGGTGCGGGTGTTGATTGATTTAGTCCTATCGCATACGTCTAATCGTCATCCGTGGTTCATTGAAAGCCGTAGTAGCCGTACTAATGATAAAGCCGATTGGTATGTCTGGGCTGAACCCAAAATTGATGGTACTCCACCTACTAATTGGTTCTCGATTTTTGGTGGTTCGGCTTGGGAGTGGGATACCCGTCGCCGCCAGTATTATTTGCACAATTTCCTCACCAGCCAACCCGACTTAAACTTCCATAATCCACAAGTACAAGATGCACTCTTGGATGTGGTGCGCTTTTGGTTAGATTTGGGTGTAGATGGGTTCCGTCTGGATACAGTGAATATGTATGTGCATGATCAGCAACTGCGTGATAATCCACCGATTGGTAATAAGCGTGTGAATGGGATTGATGAGTCTAATCCTTATGCTATGCAAGAGCCGCTATACAATATTACTCGCCCTGAAAATCTCCAATTCTTAGAGCGTTTCCGCCGAGTTTTAAATGAATATCCAGCCGTGACTTCAGTCGGCGAATTGGGTGCGGTGACGGATATGTATACCCGCATTGCTGAATATACTGAACAAGATAAGCGTATCCACATGGCCTATAGCTTTGACTTCATGACCAAGGAGTTTAGTGCAGCCCATATCCGTCGTGTAGTTGAGAAAATGGAAGCGATGGGTGGTGGCTGGTCTTGTTGGGCTTTCTCCAATCATGACATTGCCCGTGCAGTAACCCGATGGGGAGTCGGTCAGCAAGCAGCACCTTTATTAACCGCTTTATTGACCAGCTTGCGGGGTAGCTCTTGTTTCTATCAAGGTGAAGAATTGGGCTTGCCTGAAGCCGAGATCGCTTATGAGGATATACAAGATCCGTTTGGAATTCGCTTCTGGCCGGAATTTAAAGGGCGTGATGGTTGCCGTACTCCAATGCCGTGGAGTGGTCATGAGGCCAATGCAGGTTTCAGTGCAGCCGGTGTTAAACCGTGGCTACCAATACCTGAGCAGCATCAAGCTTTTGCGGTCGATCAACAGCAACAGGCGGGTACAGTTTTACAGCGGATTAAAACCTTCTTGCATTGGCGACACCAGCAAACCGATTTAATCAGCGGTGATAATCGTTTCCTCGATGCACCCGAACCGATTCTAGTATTAATGCGTGGCAATACCTGTTGTATTTTCAATTTGAGCAATAGTCCGCAAAGCTTTAGCTTACCTGCGAATTTATCCCTAGAGCTGTTAACCGGGCATGGTTTTTCTGGCAGTTTGCATGAGGGTAAGGTGAGCTTGCCAGCCTATGAAGTGTGCTTCGCCAAAGTTCTTGCCTAAAAAAGTATTTCTGTAGAGTAGAGCGCTAGCGCGGTTGCTGAGGTAAAGCGCTAGCATGTTCACTTAAAGGCTGACCTGTGTGCCTACTTCTACCACTTGAGTGGGCATTAAACGAAAATAAGTAGCAGCGCTTTCTGATTGGCGCACCATCCAAGCAAATAAATTGCAGCGCCAACGCGATAAAATACCTTCACAGCTTACGACTGAAGTACGAGCAACAAAGAAGGTTGCGTCAGCAGGAATGTTCAGTTGGTATTTCGAGGTATGTTGTAGGGCTTTGTTTAAATCAGGCTCTTCCCGAAAGCCAAAGCGGACAGCAATGGTATAAAGACCTGGAGCCAAACCAACTACTTTTAAACGCTCCTCCTCAGGAATATAAGGAATTTCTTCATTATCTACATGTAAAAAGATAAGTTGCTCATGTAACACTTTATAATGTTTTAGGTTATAAAATAGGCGGCTTGGTACTAGGCCTGCACTAGAGCTTAAATAAATAGCAGTACCTGGCGTGCGTGGAATAGTTGGTGATATTTCATTCACAAATTTACGCAAGGTCATATTAATCTTACGTCGTTGCTCACCGACGAGTTCACTACCGGTTTTCCAAGTACTGAGCAAAGTGAAAATTAAAGCACCCGTTGCCAAAGGTATCCAACCACCTTGAGCAAATTTAGTTAAATTCGCGGCAAAAAAGACTAGTTCAAATCCTAAGCAGACGAAAGTGACAGGAATAATGAGTTGGCGCAAACGTTGATTACTGCGCGTTAAGGCAACAATCAACACTAATAAACTGGTAATAACCATCGTACCTGATACTGCGATGCCATAAGCGGCTGCTAAATCACTAGAAGAGCCGAACTCTAAAACTAACCAGATGACACCAAGAAGCATTATCCAATTTACGCTAGCGATGTAGATCTGTCCTTGAGTAGTGTCTGAGGTGTGGTGGATACGCATACGTGGTAGATAACCTAAGCGGATGGCTTGAAAAGTGAGTGAGTAAGCCCCTGAAATAGTAGCTTGGGATGCAATCACTGTCGCCATAGTCGCTAATACCACTAGAGGAATTAAGAAACCCTCTGGAGCTAATAGATAGAAAGGGTTAGCAACAGTACTAGGTTCGCGCAGAATTAAAGCGCCTTGTCCAAAATAGTTTAAAACCAAGGAAGGACAGACTAGACCATACCAAGCGATCCGAATCGGTTTAGCGCCAAAATGCCCCATGTCTGCATATAAAGCTTCACCACCAGTTAGCGCCAAAAAGACAGCAGATAAAAGAGCGAAGGCTGCCAAAGGGTAATCTAGCGTAAATTGAAGTGCATACAGCGGGTTAAGTGCTTTAAGTATTTCAGGGTTTTGCAAGATGCTAACTATCCCTAAAGCAGCTAGGGTAACAAACCATACTAAAGTAATTGGGCCAAATAGTTTGCCAACCTTGGCTGTACCGTAGCGTTGAATGAGAAACAAGCTAATTAAAATCCCTAGTGTAATAGGAATAATCCACTCTTCAAATTGCGGAGTCGCAACGCTAATGCCTTCGACTGCTGAAAGGACTGAAATAGCAGGGGTAAGTATTGCATCCCCATAAAATAGGGCAGCAGCCACAATACCAAGAATAACTACGGTTTGGGTGAGTTTAGGAAGGGTACGCCGACTGTGGCGTTGGGCTAGGGCTTGTAAAGCCAACACACCACCTTCCCCTTTATTATCAAAGCGCAACACGACCCAAACATATTTGAGGGAAATAATCAGCATAATTGCCCAAAATAGGGCTGATAAAGTGGTTAAAATATTGCCTTCAGAGGGTTCCATGCCATGTGCAAACGCTTCTCGAAAAGCATACAGTGGGCTAGTGCCAATATCACCGTAGACGATGCCTAAGGCAGTCAGGGTCAAAATACCCAAGCTCTGTTTGGGCTGAGAATAGTTACTCATAATGAATGGGAGTCCTTAGTAGTGACTAAATTTGAAAGCGATAACCGATGCCTGTCTCGGTCAGAAAATGTTTAGGTTGGCTGGGATCATCTTCTAATTTCTGGCGCAAATGCCGCACATAGACCCGCAGATAATGAGTACTTTCTACATAAGTGCCGCCCCAAAGTTCGCGTAGCAGATAGCGATGAGTGAGGACGCGATCCGTATTCATCAGCATTAAACTTAAGAGTTGAAACTCAATGGGTGTGAGATGGACGATTTCGCCTGCACGTGTGATACGACGTTGTTGCAAATCAACTTCAATTTGTCCGAAGTGATAGTAGTGAGATTCTGCATGGATTTGAGCTTGGCTACGTCTTAATAGAGCACGGACACGTGCTAATAATTCGCCAATCGAAAAGGGTTTGCTCAGATAATCGTCAGCGCCTAAATCAAGGGCTTTGATTTTATCTTGTTCAGTGATGCGTGCTGATAAGACTAAAATCGGTAGTTTCGACCAAGTACGCAGGTTATTAATCAAACTCAAGCCATCGCCATCGGGTAAACCTAAATCGAGCAACAGCAAATCGAGTTGTTGCTGCTTGAGTAGATTCAAAGCTTGTTGACGGTGGCTAGCTTCTAGCACTTCACAAGCCTCAGACTCTAAAGCAGTACGCACAAAATGACGGATATTGGGTTCATCTTCAACAACCAGAATGCGGGGATGATCGGGCATCATACTTCGGTGACTCCTGCTGAGAGTTCGTCAGTTAAAATGCTGGGCGGATTACCTAAAGGTAGATAGAAGCAGGTACAACTACCTCCAGTGGGTAGGTTAAGGGCTTTGATCCGGCCTTGATGTGCTTCTAGAATGGCACGACAGATACTTAAGCCTAAACCCATACCTTGAATAGTTGATTCGTGCTTACCACGCTCAAATAACTCAAAGACTTGATCAAGTTTCCCCTCGGGAAAGCCTTCTCCCGCATTACAGATAGATACTTCAGCTTGATCACCCAGTAATTGCGCAAAAATCGTTATCTCACTATGAGGGGGCGAGTATTTAGCTGCATTTTCTAGCAGATTACAGAGCACCCGTTCCATGAGTAAGGCATCGAATTCTAGGAGTGGAAAATCATCAGGAATATGGACACTAATCCGATGTTGGCTTAAAGCAGTTTGGAGTAGTTTGATACTTGCCCCTATGACTTCATCAATCGGTTGCCATTCTTTGCGGAATTGCAAACCACCTGCCTGCAATCGTGCCATTTCTAATAAGTTATTCACCATGTTATTGATCTGACTAGCTTGGTCACGTAAGGCTTCTAAGGTATCTTGAGTTTTTGCATCTAAGTTATTTGTAGTGAACTGTAGGGAATCAGCCAAGCCATATAACGAAGTGAGAGGAGTGCGAATGTCATGGGATAGGGCTGATAAAATAGAGCTGCGTAAACGCTCTGCCGCGATTTGGACTTGAGTCTCTTGTGCGATTTTTTCAAGGCGATAGAGTTCTAAAGTTTGCTGCTCACGTAGAGCTGCATTTGATGCTTGTTCTCTAAATCCTGACATGAAATGTGTAATGATTAGAGCAACAATCAGCATCACTACTAAGGTAATCACATATTGAATATGTGAAACTGCTAAAGACCAGTGTGGTGGTACAAAGAAAAAGTTAAAAGCTAAGACGCTAGAACAAGTAGCTAGAATAGCGGGGCGTCGTCCCAGTTTTACTGAGACAAAAACGACTGCTAGTAGAAATAACATGACAATATTGGTTAAGTCCAAGTGTTTAGCTAAAGGAACTGAAATTACTACAGTCAGTGCGACCGTAAGCAAGGCTAAGGTATAGCGTTGCCAGCGTGGACGTACCATTAGACTGTCTAAATTAAACCAGCTACTCATGTTTGAGTTCATGTGTTTTTTGTTTCACACGGTTGGGTAGTGGTGTGAATTCTGGCAGGCTGGAAATAAAAATAATGTAGAAATTCAGACCTAGGCTGTTTCCGCACACAACTCAAAGATTAGTAGCCTAAGCCCACGATTCGTTGGAACGCTATGGTATTTGCGATGCCAGAATAAGTTATTACAATCGGTGGTAAAGAACAGGACGTGATGAAATTTCTTGCAATAAATTTAGGTCGATCTTGCTTAAGTCCATAGCGTGTTCAGTTTAGGCTGTATTCTAATATTCATAGCGATAGTAGCTATCGTTTCTACCTTGTAGACGTATAAACCGCTTTAGCCCATGATGCAGAAATTCAAGAGGAGAATTCTGTATGAGCGCTAGTGAGTCGATATTTCCGCCGAATCCCCAATGGCCTGATGCTGGCACCAGCCAAGTACCTTTCTGGGCTTATACCCGTGACGATTTGCATCAACGCGAATTAGAGCGCCTATTTTACAGTAAGCACTGGTGCTATATCGGCTTAGAAGCAGAGATTCCTAATCCCGGTGATTTTCGCCGCTCGGTCGTAGGTGAGCGCTCAGTGATCATGGTGCGTGATTTAGAGGGCAAGATTAATGTGGTGGAAAATGTCTGTGCACATCGTGGCTTGCGTTTCTGTCGAGAGCGCCAAGGCAATCAGAAGGATTTCTTCTGCCCTTATCATCAATGGAATTACAGTTTAAAAGGCGATTTACAAGGTGTTCCATTCCGGCGTGGCGTCAAGCAAGACGGCAAAATCAATGGCGGTATGCCTAAAGATTTTAAATTAGAAGAGCATGGCCTAACTAAGCTCAAAGTAGCCACGCGTGGCGGTGTGGTGTTCGCTGCTTTCGATCACGAAATTGAGTCTTTTGAAGAGTTTCTCGGCCCAACGATTCTGCATTATTTTGATCGCGTGTTTAATGGTCGCCAGCTCACAGTCTTGGGCTATCGTCGTCAGCGGATTCCCGGTAACTGGAAGTTAATGCAGGAAAATATTAAAGATCCTTACCATCCGGGGCTATTGCATACTTGGTTTTCTACCTTCGGTTTGTGGCGCGCAGATAATAAATCTGAGCTAAAAATGGATGAGCAATTTCGCCATGCAGTCATGATTTCAACCCGTGGAAAAGGCGGTAAGAATGAGGAGGTGGTTAGCGGCGTGGATAGTTTTAAAGAAGCCATGCAGCTAAATGATGCGCGCTTATTAGATATTGTCCCTGAGCCTTGGTGGGAAGGACCTACTGCCGTCATGACGACGATTTTCCCCAGTGTGATTATTCAGCAGCAAGTGAATAGTGTCTCCACGCGGCATATTCAACCGAATGGGCATGGCTCGTTTGATTTTGTCTGGACGCATTTCGGTTTTGCCGATGATACCCCAGACATGCACCAACGTCGGTTGATTCAAGCTAATCTATTTGGCCCTGCAGGCTTTGTCTCTGCGGATGATGGTGAAGTGATTGAGTGGTCACAAGAGGGATTTGAACAGTCGCCGAGTAAGCATACCGTAATAGAAATGGGCGGGCATGAGATTGGCAATACCGAGCACATGGTCACTGAAACTTTGATTCGCGGGATGTATGCCTATTGGCGCAAAGTGATGGAGGTTTAAAACATGGTCGATTTCCAAACCTATTATGCGGTGTTGCATCTCTACAGCGATTATGCGCGGGTCTGTGATTCGGCGGATTGGGATAAATGGCCGGAGTTTTTTGTGGAAGAAGGGATTTATCGCCTGCAGCCACGGGAAAATTATGAGCAAAACTTGCCTCTATGTTTATTAGCTCTAGAAAGCAAAGCGATGATTCGTGATCGTGTCTATGGGGTGAAAGAAACCTTATATTATGATCCTTACTATCAGCGGCATATTGTCAGTATTCCGAGCATTCTAAGTATTGAACCCCATGAGCAAGGTGAACTAATCCGTGCAGAAGCCAATTATGTTGTGGTACGCACTAAGTTGGATGCTGAGTCTACGGTATTTAATGCTGGCTATTATCGGGATGAAATTGTACGCACTGCAGCGGGTCTCAAATTCCTGTCGCGTTTGTGCATTTACGATAGTGAGATGATCCCCAACTCGATTATTTACCCTATTTAAGGATAACCCATGCATAACAACTGGATTGAAGCTTTAGCTTTAACAGCAGTCCCTGAAGGCGATGTAACTGCAATACAAATCAATGGCAAAGAGATCGCTTTCTATGAGATTGAAGGTGAGGTCTTCGCGACGGACAATCTTTGCACTCATGGACACGCACGCCTCAGTGATGGTTTTTTAGAAGGCAAAGAAATCGAATGCCCACTGCACCAAGGACGCTTTGATGTCTGCACAGGCAAAGCTTTATGTGCACCTTTGCATAAAGATATTCAGACTTATCCAATTAAGATTGAAAATGGCAAGGTGTTTATTAATTTGCTTTAATAGCTTAAGAAAGACATTTAGGCTAAAAAGCAAAAAGCCCTGTAAACTATTCATTTACAAGGCTTTAAAATTGGTGCCGGCACTCGGAATCGAACTGAGGACCTACTGATTACAAGTCAGTTGATGTAGTGTTTTTACCTGTTCAGATGTGTTTTCTAAACACCTTGCTACATAAGGCTTCTAGCCATTCTATTGTTCATATCTGTTTTCATCTGTACGCTACTTTTCACACACGAAAGGTATAGATAGGGGTATAGATGATATGGCACTGACTGCTTTAGCTATCAAGTCTCTGAAGAATCAAGAGGGTAAGCCCTATACGGATTATTTAGATGGGAATGGCCTAAAAGTTCGAGTGACTAGGGCAGGGCACAAGTCCTATTTGTACCGCTACAAAATTCATGGAAAGCCATTTGAGTATACGATTGGGGCAGTGGATGACCTGAGTTTGTCTGAGGCTCGCAAAGAGCACGCTAGTTTAGTAGCTCAGGTGAAGAGTGGCATTAATCCTAAAGTTGAACGCGACCTAAAAACTCAATCTATTAATGCAGCCCCTACAGTCAAAGACTTTGCAGAAACCTTTATTGAGCGTTACGCCAAGAAGAAAAAGAAATCATGGAAAGAGGATGAACGCCAATTAAAGGCTGATGTTATCCCCTCATTGGGAAGCCTAAAAATCGATGCTGTGAAGCGTGCGCATGTCATAGCACTCTTGGATAAGAAAGAGGATGCAGGCGCACTAGTGGCAAGGAATCGGCTGTTATCCTTACTTTCTAAATACTTTGCTTATGCCTTAGAACGTGACCTCATCGAGGTGAATCCAGCTAAGGGGATTAAGAAGCTAGAAGAGGAATCGAGGAAACGAGTGCTATCAGATACTGAGATCGTTTTGTTCTGGCACTGGTTGCATTCAAATAAGTGTGATCTGGCAACTAATAGCGCCTTGAAGCTAGCACTCATCACCGGACAGCGGGTTGATGAAATTTGTTCTATGCAAGAGAAGTATATTCAGGGTGATTGGTGGTTGATACCAGACCCTAAGAATTCAGTGCCTCATACCGTGTTTTTAAGTGATATGGCAAAGCAGGTTATTGAAGAGTTACGCCCCCACAGTCGGAAAGGTTACTTATTGATTAACAGAGAAGGGTATGCAAAAGATTCTTCAACACTCCCTGCAGTGATGGAAAGTGCCAAGGTTGAATGGGAGGCTGAACCACGTCCTACACCGCATGATTTACGACGTACTTTTGTAAGTGGCATAAGCGCGCTAGGTTTTAACCGTATCATTCAAGATAAGGTAACAAACCACATAGATAGGTCTGTCGGTGGTATCTATGACAAAAATGACTATGCCAAAGAGAAACAGCAAGCGCTTGATGCTTGGGCGCGCAAGTTATCAGAACTTATTCACGGGCAATCCGGCGGGAATATCCTCACCTTCCAGCGTAGTGCATAACCATCAAGGCCGGATGATCCGGCTTTTTTTTCGCCTATTCAATGCAAGAAAAGTACAAGTTTTTGTTTTATTGGTTCTGTTAGCTACTGGTGTGCATAAAGTCCAAAAAATGGCTTTTGGTGTACTTGTCCGTTTTTAACCCGTTTGGAAGATAAGTACACCAAGTACACTAAGTACACCAAATTGATTAATTATCTACCATATTTATAAATATATTTTATTAATTAATAGATAAATTATAATAAAACGAACAATAAAAGAACAAAAAGGCTAATAAATAAGCAAAAAAACACACACAGCGCACGACAGCCTAAAGATACGGAAAATAAGTACACCAAGTACACCAGCGGCTAAAAAACACACAAAACATGCTCCCCCTTGATTGTTGGGGGATATGTATTAAAAGTACAGTTTAATAAGGTAAAATAGCTCTATGACTTACTGCACCACAGGGCAAAAACGATGCAGCGCGGCGAAAAACAAAACCGCTTGAATGCAGAGGGGGAGCTGATTCCAGCGGATACCCCACCCCCTAAGATTAACTTACAGAATGCTGCAGCCATCCGGCGTGAACTCGCAGCGGTCTATAGGGATGCACGGGCCGGAAAAATAGAAACACAAGATGCCACCCGCTTTGGGTACTTGCTGGGCTTATTAGGCCAAGCCTATGAGCGCGAAGTCTTGGAGAATCGTTTGGAAGCATTAGAGGCACAGCAACATGAAAACGATTAGTGAACGAATCAAACGATTAGAAGCCAATCAGCACGCGGGCAACCAAGAGGCTAGGCTATACAGTGCAGCGCAAACGGGCGGCATAGGTGAAATCCTCACTTACTTGATGAACTGCAAGCAAACCAGACGCACCTTTGACGATAGGCAGGATTTAGCATGGCGTAAATTAATAAGGCTATCGAATGAGGGGACAACATACGCAACCTAAGCGAGCGAATCAAACGACTTGAGGCTAATAAGCGCGAATGCTCAAACCTACCAGCGCTCTATGCTCAGGCTATGGCAGGTGATGCGCTGGACTTGCTGGCGTATCTATTTGCTACCAAAGGCAGGCGCTTTGATGATAGAAAGCAGGCGGTTTACCTTCGCTTAGCGGGTATTTTACCGGATTAACACCATGTCATTACACACGCGATTGCTGGCACTAGAAAAACGCACGATTCACGAACCATTTGAACCTGTTTTTATTGCTGTTTGTCCGGCGGATGGTATTTCGCCACCCTTTGAAGCAACAGGCGTTCACCTCGTTTGGGATAAATCCTTGAGGATTGACAGGCTACCGTCTGAACCGATGCCCGACTTTGAGGCGCGGGCGCGTGTTGAATTGATTGCTAGATACTGCAACGAACGTAAATATAAACCGGCGGTGCTGTTCTATGAGTATCCACCCGATGCATTCTAGCAACCGTTACTGCGTCACGAATGCAAAGGTGACACCCTGAAAACACTACACCGAATCAAACGCTTAGAAGCGCGTCAACCCCTGCGAAAGTATAAGCTAACTAGAGAGATGAACCCCGAAGAACAACGCGACTTGTTCAACTTCTTTCAATCGCTGTGCGGTACGGATGATGCAGCGACCCAAGCGCACCTAGACGCTTATGAGCAGAAATATGAGCGGTGCTAAGGGTTAAAACTGATTTATCCCTAGGGGTAGTCACTCGCATGGATGCTAGATACCAGCTTATTTGAACTCACCTTAAAAACCGCTCGTGTAGGCGCTTGCTTTGGATCCATGCGGGCAAATCCTGCACAAGCATTCACGTACATTCACACCTAAGCGACCACCTCCTAGGGGCGGGTCTAATCTCTACACTCTTTTAGTCTGTCGACCGTGTGGCTAGTCTAATTTTGGCAGATTCCAAAATTCAGGCCGTGGTATCACCTGAATTTAGACAGTACCAAGGCACTGAGCCGCTTAAGTTTGTGATGTCGCTGAATTTGGCAAGGCGACATTTGAATTCCAGTCAATGCGCGTTTGTTGCGCTGCAACTAGAGCGGGTGTTGGCGGTTGAGGCGAAGGAAAGGCAAGGTGAACGAAACGATTTAAAAGTAATTGTTGATAACAACATTAAGGAAAAAATTCCTGAATGTTCTAAGCCTGAGCCACAAGCACGAGACAAAGCCGCCGAACTCGTAGGCGGCACGAATGCCCGTTATGTACAGGATGCGAAAAAGATAGAACGCGATGCGCCAGAGGTTAAAGAGCTGGTGATTCTGAAAACCACGGTGAGATTTGCGGAGTTAATCCCTAAATGTATCACATGGGTTGCTAAAACGGGCGCGCCCCATTGCCCGCGCTTCCTGCATGGCTGCAACAGTTTCAGCATTAGGCAATTCAGCACTAAACACCGCTCTTAGTACATCGGGCCGTTCCATAGCGATTCTTAATAACGAACTAGCAGCGCGACTTGGATTACGTCGACCTTGTTCCCACTCTTGCAAAGTGCGAAGGGATACGCCCATTAGGTCGGCAAACTGGCGCTGAGAAAAGCCGACTTTTTGCCGTGCCTCGATCACTTGCGATACTTGCACCTGATGAATTGCGCCTTTTTGTCCAGACTTCATTTGCTGAACGGATTGAAGTAATTCAGCACCAAGGTCGCGCTTAGCATCACGTTCAATTAATTGCTCTTTGGTCATCATTTTTCTAATTCCTCTTTAATGGCTTTCAGGACGTGGGCTGGAATAGTGTCATGTCTATTTTTTGCATAGATCAGGAATAACCAGATTTCACCATTGGCGAGCTGATTATAATAAATTACTCTCACGCCCCCACGTTTACCCATACCTTCCCTTGACCAACGAACCTTTCTAATACCCCCACTTTTGGGGATCACATCGCCAGATTCTGGATGAGTGGCTAGCCAAGTGGCGAACTGTCCACGCTCATCTTC